>Ga0160471_100024_pt1 | contig 282976 bp, 254 predicted proteins | sample HID1973K_E11MG_FD_108268 | JGI IMG/M metagenome (GOLD analysis project Ga0160471, IMG submission 108268) | Enriched mosquito-associated microbial communities from UW Madison campus, WI, USA - HID1973K_E11 MG | ecosystem: Host-associated > Arthropoda: Insects > Digestive system > Unclassified ... | reverse complement strand
GCTGCCGGCAATAAAGCTTTAACGAGTTTATCCGACAGCAGTTCCAGGCCTTGGGTTTTTGTTTCTTTTGGGCCAAGCCAAAAGAAAGAGCCCCTCGGCGGCGGCGAGCCGAAAAGAAAGAGCAAAGCACTATTATTAATGAGGTTGCCGCAGCCTGTAAAAAAAAAGGCTTCGCAATGACGGCTTGGGGATAATAAGTGCCTATACTTTGCTAGCAGTCCTTTTACCGGAGAAAGTTGCCTGCAGGTCGCATGAGTGGTGTACGATACATTTCTCGTCATAAGAAATTCATACGAAGCAAAAAAAGTTAATCTATATCAATGCTTATTTTGTCCAGACAAATTCGACAGCTAGTAAATTTTCAAAAAAACTGGCCTTAGATTTTTCAAACAAGCCAACTTCAAAACCTAAGTATAATTAGAAACATACTCATGACTTAAATGCCACAATTTAATTTTGCGAAATATAGAGAAAACGAGTAATAGGATTTTATTAAAAAACTGATTGTCAAAATGTTAAAACCAGGCACATGAATTGGTTAGCTAAAATATGGCATTTCTTCTCACTGCAAAGGGCACTGGATTGAATGGCACTAATGAAGCCTTCAGAAAAACTTAAATGATCACTACAACATTAATTAGCCTGCTCAATCTTTTATCTATCGCCCTTTTAGTCCTCCTCTTTTTAAGGATACATAAGGTTTTAGAAAAAAACCGCATTGAACAAAGCCAAATGGTTTTGTTAAAATCCGACAAAAAAAAGTTAGAAGAATATAGCACCCAACTTTTAACTAAGAACAACTGGTTGGTTACAGAAATGCACCACAGCGTAAAAAACAATCTGCAAATTTTAAGTAGCTTAATAAACAGCCAATTGGCGTTTATTAAAAGTAAACAAGGTAAAGAAGCTTTCTATCAAATTAAAAACAGGCTTTATATATTATCTTTGGTCCATCAAAAACTCTTCATGCATGCGTCCGATTCGCGTATTGAAATGTCGTGCTGTATAAAAGAGATCGCAGATTATTTAGTTGATGAATACGATTGTCGCAACAGCATAAAATTTACCTTGGAGCTTAATACGTTGGAAGTAGATTTTACAATCGCAATCCCCTTTGCCCTAATAATAAACGAGTTGATTTCAAACACCTTAAGATTTGCGTTCCCAAAAAAAGGCACTGGAGAGGTGAAAATTAGGCTGCAAAGGCAATCTTTGGGCAATTACCTGTTAAGCTATTCAGATAATGGAATAGGATTAGGTGTTGATGAAGAATTCTCTTCCGGCAAATCTTTGGGGCAAACACTTATATTAGGTTTAACGCGACAGATAAAAGGCAAGCTTAAAATAAATAGAGGTCAGGGCCTTGAAATTATTATAAATTTTAACATCGGGGCTGAGTTACAGGAGCATTTTGTGAAGAGCTAAAAAAATATTATTTTAAAAACATGAATAAAAATCTATTAATCGTTGAAGACGAATTTATAGTGGCAAATGATTTGGCAATCATTTTAGAAAATGCAGGTTATAAAGTTTGTGGCATAGCCGATACAGTTGAATCTGCGAAAGAGGCAATTGAAAAATTTCATCCTGCGTGGGTATTACTTGATATTTTTTTGCAGGATGGCTCTATGGGTACAGAACTTGCCCCTTTTTTACAGGAAAGAGGGATTGGTTTTATTTATATTTCAGCCAACACTAATCAAAGTATTTTAGAAATAGCCAAATCAACCCAACCCTATGGATTTTTAGTAAAACCATTCAGAGAAAAAGACTTGCTAATTATGCTGGATATTGCGAGAGGAAGGCATGAAAGCAATTTACAATTTGCCAGACAGCGAGAAAACATGCTTTCGCAACAAATTAAAAGCCTTGCCGAAGAACAGCTGGATTTTGAAAGCAAGCTACTCAAGATTCCTTCAACCTTTCAATCGTTAATTCCATTCGACTACATGGCTTTTCATTTTCAATCTGGTAGCACTAAAAAAGCAATCTCGAAAAGTTTTAATAGAGTAGGATTTAATGAATATCAGCTATTCCCTTTGGCCGATGAGCTATTTCAAGATGATCCATTTTTAATAAACGAATGGACTGGTTCTCCACAGAATAATAAGGGCCTTAATGAATGCGGTGTAAACATTTTTGAGGAACTATTGGAGCTATTTCCAGCTAACCAAACGCTACAAAAACATGAACTTAGCGCCCGTTTACAGCTTAGCTGCTTAACTGACAAGGGAAACTTGAGGATGGCTTTTTTCAGTAAAAAAGGTGGAGTGTACGACCAAACCCACACAACCTTGCTCAGCAAAACAGATAAGGCCATTCTTGATTTATTCAATAGGCTCAGTGGTCATCCTGTACAACTTGAGCAGCCCCTACTCAGACGTGCAGCGAGGATACAAACTGTAATAAAGCAGCCCAAATTTGAAGGCATATATGGAAATAGCGCAGGTTTATTAAATGTTCTTGATAATATTGAGTTGGTAGCCGCAACACCTGTTTCGGTATTGATTCTTGGTGAAAGTGGTACCGGAAAAGAAAAAGTGGCATTAAATATTCACAAACTATCTCCTCGGGTGAATGCACCTTTCATAACAGTAAACTGCGCAGCAATGCCTGCAGATTTGATAGAATCAGAACTTTTTGGGCACGAGAAAGGTGCCTTCACCGGTGCAGTAGATAAAAGAATCGGAAAATTTGAGGCTGCTAACGGAGGGACGATATTTCTTGATGAAATTGGAGAAATGCCTCTTGATTCACAAGTGAAGCTACTTAGGGTTTTGCAAGATAAGCAGTTCGAACCTGTTGGTGGCAGTAAAACAATTAAAGTAGATGTTCGTATTATTACGGCAACTAACCGCAACCTGGAAAAAGAAGTTGCTGAAGGTCGGTTTAGATTAGATTTATTTTACAGATTAAATGTTTATCCGATTGAAGTGCCACCACTTCGTGAGCGTAAAGATGATATTCCAATTTTGGCTAAACATTTTCTCGCCAGAAGTGCAGCAAATATGAGCAGGGAAAGCATACCTACGATGAGTCAGGCAGTAATAGATAAACTCTTAGCTTACCCATGGCCAGGCAATATCAGGGAACTTCAACACCTGATGGAACGAACCTTAATTAAGACGCGTCAAAATATTATCGAAATGATCGAGTTGCCAAATTACATCCCCATACCTAAAAATTTAGGTCCTCAAGGAAATAACAAGACATTAGAGCAAATTGAAACGGAACACATCCTGGCAATATTGAGGGCTTGCGGCGGTAAAGTATCAGGTACTGGTGGTGCCGCAGAAATCCTTGGTCTAGCCCCAAGCACACTCACTTCGAGAATGAAAAAACTGGGTATAAAAAAAGAACTTTATCACGACTTGTAACAAATTAACCCGCACCTTTCAATTGGCTGAAGCCAGATTTTTTCGAGTTTGAATAGCTAGCTGTGAACATAGTAACATTTACAAATTGAGGCCATTAGCGGAAAAAGTTAAATAAATCTGAAACATTTCCCTCATAAGATTTTGCGTTTTTAAAGGCAACATAGAAAACAGTAATGATACAAATTACCCTGATAACTATGGAGGTTATTATTAGTAATTCTAGCATGCATCATCTCCTAAACCTTGAGCTTTCTTATTCTGGATAGTGTTTCTGCTTTAACCCCCAGATAACAGGCGAGCATATTTTGAGAAAAGCGTTTAACATAATCCGGCCGCGTATATATCAGGTCGAAATACCGCTCTTCAGCACTCATACTCAAAGCAGAATTTATCCTTTTCTGGATTTCTATAAGTTGATTTAACTGATAACGGTCAAACATGTTCGAAAAAGCAGGTACCTGGGTTTTTAAGGTGTAAAACTGAGCACAGGACATGGTTAAAAGGCAGGTATCTTCCAAGGCTTCAATATAATAACCAGAAGGTTCATTATTTGAAAAACTACCAGGGTCTACTATAAAATTATTCTCAAGGCCAAAAGATACAATGGATTCCTGTCCCCTCTCATTTACTGAAAACATTCGTGTTGAACCAGAAGTGATAAAACCAATGTATTTGCAAACATCACTTTCCTGAAGAAAAAACTGTCGTTTTCTTAGTTTTTTTATCTTCACATTTTGAACAATAATGGCTTTTTCCTGAGCAGATACAACTAAACCTGTTGTTGATGAGATAAAATTAAACAACGCCCAATGAGGTGTGGAGGCAAGTGTGATAATTTTGGATTCACCCACTGCAGAGTAATCCGAGTTTCCAACTTCTGTTAAAATGGCTTTTTGTTTTTCAATAGTGCCAATAGGGAGCAAATTCATAGTTTTTATTGTTTAGTTGACTAACATTTGCAAAAACGAGCCCAAATCTTAAAACCAATGAATATCAGCCACTTAAATTAGTAAGTAAACTAAAAATTACTAAATATCGTTAAAACCCGAAAAACTAATGAATATAAAATAATTAGAACTAACCTTCTGCGTTGCATAAAAGCCCAATGCCAGATTGTGTAATTATTTTCAAACTGGCACGTAAAACCGAGTGTGTAAAAATCTCTTTTGGCTTGCCAAATGCATATGATAGGTTGAGAATTCGGAATTTACTATGAAAATAATACTTAAGACGGGTATTCGTTTGATACCCCGGCCTTATTTAATCGTTCTCTTGGCATTGTTAATACGACGCTTAATCCACAATCATTTATAAGAGATAGTTCACTGCGAAGTTGTTTTGCAAGACCAAACATTAATTTTATGCCAAGGGATCTGCTTTTCTTGGGGTCAAAATTTTCTGGCAATCCGTTCCCACTATCTGAAATTGATAAAAGGATTTTTTCCGGGTTTTGAGTATTCAGCTGAACTTTAACTGTTCCGCTGTTATTATTTTTTAAAAAAGCATATTTAATGGAATTCGTAATTGCTTCATTAACGATTAGTCCCATAGGTATAGCCTGAGAGATATCCAGAGTTAGCGGGTCAAGGTCAACCTGAAAAACACCCCGGTTTTCAACATTGAAACTATCCCTGAGATATTCAATCAATTCCTTAAGATAAACATTCATTTCGATCCCTGAAATATTTTCACTTTGATACAAACGCTGATGAATCAAAGACATAGCAAACATTCTGTGCTGGCTTTCCTTTAATAAAGCATAGGCATTTGAATCGCTTACATTCGCCAATTGAGCGTTTAGCAAACTGATAACTATTTGCAGATTGTTTTTAGTACGGTGATGAACTTCTTTTAAAAGCCAATCCCGTTCACTCAATAATACCTTCAAAGATGCATTCTGATTATTTATCATGGCCTGTTGGCGTTCGAGTTCCAGGTTTGTCTTTTGCTTCATTCTATATCTGTTAAAGCCCAATATTAGCAACAGCAAGAACAAAGCCGCGGCAGCGATGGAGACGTTGCGACTTAATGTACGGCTTTTTAAGCCTGCCTCCCGCAGCTTCGCCTCAAGCCTGAGCCCGATAATATTTTTATTTTTCCGGGAGATTTCGAAATCCTTTTTTTGAGTTTCATATTGGATTTGCAACTGACTTACTTCTTTATTATGATTTTGCGTATTAACGGAATCATTTAATTTGGTGTACCGTTGAAAGTGAGTTAAAGCACTGTTATAATTTCCCTGAGCCGAATCCACTTTGTAAGTAAATTGCTCTACCGAGAGCTTCAAGTTAACATACCCTTCTATCAAATGTTCATCCTTTAGTGCGAGAAGGTGTGGCCTAACCTTTTCAAACTGCCTAGTTGCAATAAAAAATCTCATCAGCGAGAAACGGGCCAATGTTTGAAATAACCATAATTTTTTTGGCAGGCTGGATAAAGATAATACCTGAGGGTAAATCTTTTTTGCATTTTCGAACTGCTTTAGGTAAACGTAGCAATCCATTAAATGGAGGTATAATAACCGGTACTCTTCGTTGTCTTTGTTGCCTTTCTTCAAAGCCTCTTTTAAAACGGCAAGCGCATCCTGGTACTTACCATTAGCGATATAAGCTTCGGCCAAATAGCCCGCTATTGTAACTGAATGGTTGTTATCCTTATCATAACTTACAAAGGTTTTTGATTTTTTAATGTAGCTTAACCACTTCGCAGGTTGATTCATGGCCTGATAAAAACCACCAATGGAAGCACTCGCAGAAAAAGCAATACTGCTATCACCGTATTGCTCTGCAAGCTGGAGCGATTTGAAACTATACGCGAAACCTTTAGCGCTACCGGCCCTGTTTCCGTATATTATCCCTAGTAAGGCATAAACTTGTTGTTTTTGAGGATGATGAATAGCATCCAATACATTAATTACTTTACGGCAATAGGAGATTGCAGCTTCGGGTTGATGCTGAACCCATGAAATCAACGCTTTCAGGTAAAACACCTTCGATATCCTCAACGAATTGGGTGCGAGCCGTTTGTAAATTGACAATGCCGAATCGCATAAAATTTCGCTTCTAGGCATAGAAGCAAATCTGAATTTGATGTAGGAAGCATATTGCACCTGGGCATCTGCTTCTAATAATTTTTCCTGGGTTTTCCGAAATAATATCATCGCCTTTTCGGCAAAAGCCTGTACGCTATCATTTGCAGGGCGCTTTGCAAACAATTTTGATTTAACTAAATAAGTTTTCCCAAGGAAGTTGTCTAAACCCTTTGCTATTGAAATTTGTTCGGCAAGATTTGCAAATTTTAACCCAGATTTAAAGGACGCTTCATCTAAGAAATTTTTCCGCTCGTAGGCCTCCGCCTTGTTCAGCAGATTGTTGATTTTGACTGTATCAGCAATCGCTTGAAAGGCGAGGCTCGGAGTGGCAATTAAGCCAATACCAAACAGCAGGAAAAAAAATTTTAAGTATTTAATCACTCTATTTTTATAAGAAATCAGTTTCTAAAATACTAATTCTTTTAAAAGGCTCCTATTTCAGCTTTCTGCATACGTTTAAAATAGAACGAATCCTGTGAATTCCAACGTTTAAAATTCTATCTCCACGATACTCTTCGCTTATTCCTTTGGATCGATAAAAACGATTAGCGTCTGAATTTTTCCATTCTCCACAAGAAAAACATCCATACCAGTTTCTACATCGGGCTTTTCGGCAGAACCTAATTGCCAGAATAGGCGCCCTGTGTTGTGGTGCTGTTCTATAGGCTTTCTGAGTGTGAAGCTGTAATCTGGAAAGCGGGTATGTAACCCCCGGATTAACCCATCCAGTTCCGAATGCCCATTTGCGACGAAGTGTGGATCAATAATTTTCAAATCTTCTGTGTATACCAATGAAATATTCGCCGCTCTGATGGCGCTATCACGCTCACTCCATATAGCAAAATGTTTTTCGATGGTTTTCATGTCTGTTTCTTCCATAATTTGATATTCTTTAATGCGTTGAAATATGCGCTAAGGTTGAGATAATAAATTGTTTTTTTATTGACTTTAAACAAAATTGGGCATTGATATAAATCAATGGAAAGCAGTTCCTACAAACAATCTGTACATCAGGTTTCTTCATAAATTTCAATGTCAAATCCGTTTTATTTAATATTTACAGCTAAATGAAGACACATACGTGTTATTAACTGTATCAATTAAAGCAGCCCCAATGTAAACGCTAGATAAGAGGGTTACGGAATGGAAATAATGGCTGGGTTAAATACAAAGGACATATATAATTCTGCATGAAAAATTAATCTGCCAACAAAAAAGCCAACAACCTCTTTTTGGCGGTTGTTGACTATCATTCTGTACATAAATTATTTTTTAGGCTGTGCAGGAACCTTATCTAAAAAAACATGTAGTGAACGTATTTTTCCTGCCTCGATAACCATTAAATCCATCCCTGAAATTAACTTTGGATTTCCTTTAGGGCCAAAATTCCAATAATACCTCACTACATTATTTGTATTATCAATTTTAATCAGACTGAATTTAAAGCCTGAAAATTTTTTCTGCAAAATAGTAATACGTTCATTTAATGCATTAATACCCTGAACACTGCCGTCATGATCGTAAAAAGCAACATTATTTTGATATATGGACGGCATTTTTGAAACCCTGTCTTTCGTATTTAAATCATTCCAGATTTCGATTTGTTTACCAACAAGATTTTGCAACGCTGAAGCTGATAACGTTTCTGTTGTAAATTCAACAGCTGATGAAGTATTCCATAGTTTTACATGAGGTGCGTTTTTTTCATATCCTTTTCCATTGGGATAAGAATTGAGTTCGATTGTTGCGCCCCACGGTGTTTCAAAATAAACCCAGCGCTCCCCCGCTGTATCGCCACCACCGGCATTCACATCTGATAGAAATTTTAGCCCTTTACTTTCCAGGTAACTTTTGGTCGAATTTATATCGCTGGTGTAAAGTGAAAAATGTGTCGCACTGATGTCGTCCCTGTATGGTTGTTCCTTATTGCCCGAACCAGGCTTATATTCAAATAACTCTATATTTGACCCATCACCGGCTCGCATCATAACGATTGTTACATCACCGGCATTATCGTGAATGTGAAAGTTCTTTTTCCAGGTGGCATCCATTGGGAACGGGCCTAATTTTGTTACAGCATCAAAGCCAAAAATATCGTGAAAAAAGGTGATTGCCTGATTAAGATCCGGCACATTTAAACCTACATGGTCTATACCGACCACTCCCGGGGCTTGTGCTTTGGCAGATTGCGAATTAAATAAGGAGCTTAATGCGATAACAGTAGCTGTTATACCTATAAATAATTTGTGGTTGTTTTTGAAAATAGATTTCATTACGATTTGTTTTAAATGATAAAATCATCAGCGTTTATCGGCCAATGCATTGAATTAACAGTACAAAGGTGCACAGGTCTTTTTTCGCTGCCATTGATAAAAAATAAAAAATGGCCTTGATATTTATCAATCCGGAATCAACCTACCAAGCTCCTGGCCTGGTCGCCTCCCTAATAATTATTCATTCAATTCTAAGAACAGTAATACAAATCATCCCAATCAGGAGATATGAAATGCTGTGCCAGTTTTGCTGATTTTCGATAAAGCAAATTGATTAAAGTCAATAAGATTTTTTGAGCAATGTCAACTTTAATAAAAAGCTAATTCTCAAGATTTGTCTTAATCAAAACTTTAAAAAAATGAATACAGAAAACGCATCAGAAAATGAGAAAGTAATACGGGAGTTATACCGTACGGCCGAAGTTCAAGACAGTAAAGCCTTTGTAGCACTATTTACCAATGATGGATATTTTTGGGATGTCTCGGCAGGTAAAAAATATTATGGAAATGAAATAGGTAAAACTGTCGATACCTATGCGCTTGCCTTCCCCGATATGCACCGCGAATTAATAGATGTTTATGTAAATGATAACGAAAATCTTGTCGTTGTCGAATTAACATTGAATGGCACGCATAACGGCCCACTCGCATTACCTACAGGCACAATACCTGCCACGGGAAAAAAAATGATTACACCTTGCTGTGATGTTTTTCATCTGGAAAATGGGAAAGTAAAATCTTTTCACTGCTACACAGCAGCTACAATAATGTTGGGTCAGTTGGGCCTGTTCTAGAAATTTAGCGGTAACAGCTTTATAAAAAAGTGTTTAAATACACTAAATATGGAAAGCTGTTACCGTAATAAAAACTATAAATATGAATCACAAAAAAAATAACAACTTAAATGATGCCCTTGTTAGCCATGACAAAACTTTGGCTACCCAAATCTTGGTTAGTGCCTATTACCGTGTACACCCTGAAGACAGGCAAATATTTATTGATGCAGTAATTCCAGAAATGGCTGCCGCGGCAAAATTGCCTGGGTGTATTTACTATGCCTTCGCACAAGATTTGAGCGACCCAACAACATTCCACTTAACCGAAGGATGGTCGGATTTAGAAGCTTATGAAAACCACGAAAATGCCGAAACTTTTTTAAAAGCCTTGAGTACAGTTGTTAAAAATGTAAGGATTCTAGATCGACAGGGCGTAAGATATGATGTCTCCGGAATGCATATTGATGATCCGAGAGGTAAAGTTTCGTAAAGCTAAAACCAACGCCACAACTTTATGAATATCAAAGTAGCCTGCTTATTAAAGCTGATGTTAATTATCGCTTTCATACCCCCATTAAATATATATGGCCAAAACATTTCACTGCCGGATAGTGTGGAGGTAAGGTTAATTCCTAAATACGATAGTGTAAATCATATCCATCGGTTCATATTTGGAGAAAACTATAGAAAAGAATATAGCTTACCAGCCAAAGTGCCGGTTATTTACATTTCTAAAATTGCCGGCGGGTTAACCCCAATTCAGCGGGGCGGAGGTAATCAATCTAAATCGCTAAGGCTTGTGGATGGAGCCGGAGCTGAATGGGTTTTGAGAAGCGTGGAAAAATACCCTGAAATATTATTGCCTCCGGCATTTAGAGAAACTTTTGCAAAGGATGTAATCAAAGACAATATGTCTGCCCAGCACCCATTTTCGGCTTTAGTTGTTCCTGTTTTCGCAGAAGCCACAGGCCTGCCACATAGTAATCCAATTATTGGTATGGTTGCACCGGATAATCGACTGGGCCAATTTGCAGATGATTTCGTAAACACAGTATGCTTATTAGAAGAACGTGAGCCCCTGGGGAAATCAGATAACTCCCTTAAAATGAGTAAAAGGCTAATTGAAAACAGCGATATCGGTTTTGATGCAAGGAATTATTTAAAGTTAAAGTGCCTCGATGTTTTGTTGGGGGATTGGGATAGACATGAAGATCAATGGCGGTGGAAAATTGTAAAGAAAAATAACTTTGAGCTGTATGAGCCAATCCCAAGAGATAGAGATCAGGTATTTTACAGCTCTGATGGAAAGATTCAACGCTTCACACAATCTTCCTGGTTTTTACCAATGATGCAGGGATATGAAAGAGATATCCAGAATATAAACTGGTTTTTATGGGAAGGTAGAGAAATCAATGCAAAATGGTTTTCCGAACTAAATGAACAGGATTGGAATACTATCGTGAATGAATTTTGTTCATCGATGACCGATGTGGTGTTAGAGAATGGTCTTAAAAGGTTGCCTGAACCAGGGTATTCATTACGTCACAACGCATTTTTAACAATGTTACAACAACGAAGAGCTAAGCTTCCTGTGTTAATGAACAGGTATTATCATTTTTTCAACCATATTGTCGACATTGAATTAACAAATGAAGGTGAGCACATTCAAGTAGCCGACCATGGTAAGAAGGGATTGTTGGTTATTGTTGATAGAGTTGGCAAAAATAAAACTACTCAAGTCTATAAACGAAGTTTCGATCCGTTGGTAACCAGGGAGGTTAGAATATACCTGCACAACGGCGCTGATAAACTTCTTTTAAATAATAAGAAATCTACCATCAGGTTAAGAATAATAGCAGCTGACGGTGAAAAAACGTTTTCCGTTACTTCATCAAACCATAATGTCGATTTATATGGGAAAGAGACAAGCTCATTTTTCGAAGGTTTACCTAAACGAAACATACGTTTGCATCTTTCAAATGATAGCGCCAATACCGCTTACATCCCGAAAGATATTTACAGGCGCCGATTTATTTATCCAAACTTGGGTTTTAATAATGATGATGGTTTAGCGGTTGGGCTGGCCTTTAGCTTTAAAAATCCGGGGTTTAGAAAACTGCCATTTGGAAACATGCAGTCTTTCTCATTTTTATACTCTTTTGCCACATCAGCAATAAAACTATATTACCAGGGCGAATGGGTTAAGGCCATCGGTAATGCTAATTTCGGCATTGAAGCCTCCGCTTTTGCACCCAGCAATACGCAAAACTATTTCGGCCTTGGTAACGAAACACAATTTGACGAGAATCAAAATAATCTAACATACTACCGGGCAAGGTTTAATTTGTATCAGGTTAATCCATTTTTAAGCTGGAGAGGCAAAAAATCAAGTGTTTCAATTGGTCCGGCATTGCAATATTACGCCTATAATGCTGATGAAAACAATGGCCGCTTCATCACAAAAAGCAGTCAGCTGCATTCATCAGACAGTACCACCATTGCCAGGAATAAAATTTTTGCCGGTATTGTTTTCAGGTATAACCTAAATACCAATGATAATGAAACGTTGCCTACTAAAGGTTTCTTGTTAAATGCATCAGCAAAAGGCTTTTCCGGCCTAAATTCCTATTCAAATGATTTCAGTCAGATTAATGTCGATTTCGCGTACCATCAAAAACTGGATTCGGCTGCAACAGTAGTCATATCCGATAGAATCGGAGCTGGGGCGACACTTGGTAAACCTGCGTTTTTTCAGGCACAGTTTCTGGGCGGGCAGGGAAACCTGTTGGGCTATCGCCAATATCGCTTTGCAGGCGAACAGGTATTATACAACAACCTCGAAGTCCGCATCAAGCTTGCCAATGTAGTTAGCTATGTACTACCCGGACAGTTTGGATTGTTAGGTCATTATGATTTCGGGCGTGTTTGGAAACGAACCGAATCTTCCATGATTTGGCACCAGGGCGTTGGCGGAGGGTTATATTTTGCGCCCGCATCCTTAACGGTTTTCAGGTTTGTGGCAAGCTACAGTAAAGAGGGCTGGTACCCATATTTCGCTTTAAGTTTCAGGTATTGACAGGAAAACCAGGCAAGAGTGTTATAGTCATCTACCACAATACAAATTCAGCATACTACCATTTAATTGCTGCAAATCCCTGAAAATTCAAGTATAAAAAACCCGGACTCAGCCGGGTTTTTATAATATTTTAACTTTTTTAAAAAATATTCTTCTCGTTTAATACCTTAATAAATGTAAAGCAGGGATGCTAATGAGAAGGCAAATACTGAAACAATCAATCCGTACATGAAAATATTGTACGAACGCCGTAAATACTTATATTTCTTACCAAGAACAATACCCTGCATGTAAATATCCTTGCAAAGACTGCTGTATAAATAGTCGCCATCTTCCATCATCTTACCCATGGCTAAAGCATACTCTTCGAGGTTCATTTTATAGAAATTGCCAAAGAAAAGTAAGTTTACTTTATGCTCAGCTATATCCTGGGCAGAATAGTTCGATTTGGGCAGCGATGGCCGTGTAGATAGAATTGCGAAAACCATGGCCATCATACTAACAAATAAAATAATTATGGCAGGCAGCAATAAAAATTCATATTCAGTTATCTTGCGAAGTAATATGCTCAGAATTGCCGAAAGAATTATTGAATTTACAGTTATCATTATATGAGCCTTATTATCAGCCATAGCACTCAATCTTTGATGGTTACCTGAAGTTATTTTGAACATGGTATCAATACCCCTCAAATTTTTATAATTCCTGCTATCTGCCTTGTATGTTGGCGCTGGTAAAACCTGTTTATGTTTTAGCCCTTTCTTAGAAATTTTAAGAAATATATACGCTATATTCTTAATTTTTTGGTTCAAAAGATGGCTTTTTGCATAACTGCTGTAAAATAAATGTATCTTCATCTTTTTATTAAGTTCGTTTAACCAGGAAAGAAAGCTAATTTGCTCTGGGCGATTAAATTTTGATTCTTCTTTATACAAATCTTTGATGAACCTGGAAAAATTTTCGGCACCATAATAGAAAGATATTGAATCAGAAAACAATTGCATTGCAGGGCTGAAATTATCCGCTGTTTCCAATAGGATACAATTTTTAACTTTATCTATTGTTGCTTGCTCGATACCTGCTGAGATGAGATAATCCTGCGCTAAAGCTAAACTTATCTGCAAATAATCTGGTTTTCTGGAATAATATCCCATTATCTTAAAAAGAATCGAACACTTCGCAATAAAAATCTCATATTCGGGATAGGCTTCGTAAGCAATAATTTCTTCCAGATAGGCTAAGCATAGCTTAAGCATTACTTTATTATGGAATATGGGTTCTTTATCCTTAAACGATTTAAAATATTGTTTTGTATTTTGTTTTATCGTGTTAAAATCTGCCAGGTCTTGCATAAGGTTGTATATTTAATTAGTGCTTAGCCGGGCAAATGTGTATGCCCGAAGCACAAATTTGGCTCAACCATCCTTGTAAAACATTGATGTTAAACAAGAAAGCCCATTGACAAATATCAATGGGCTACCAGGTGCCTTTTAGCTTTAACTAAACACCATAAATTTTAAAACTATTTTAAAAGGATTACTCCTTTGTTGCTGTTATCAAATAATATAATATGTTTATAATCCTGTTTTGCACTATTTTGCAAAGATGTTTTGATTAAACCTGTGGATTGTCCCATATATTTTCCATTTGCATCTGCGGTGAAGCTATTAATTTCGTAATCAGATTTATAGGGTAAATTTTCAGAATTAGATAACGCCAATGTGTAGGACTTGCCTGGCTGTAATCCAACGAATATTTGCTCCACCAAATCAGCAAGCCCTATTGGCCTTATTGCAAGTTTCCCCGAAGCGGAATGGCCTCCTACCTGCCCTTTCAAAACCACAATCTGCGTAGATGAACTGTCGTTTAACGGCATGAGGTTAGCATTATCATTAGCCTTTAAAACTGCATTATCCGCATAAACCAACGCCTGAGGGCTCTGCCCTATTTTTACGGGCTCCAGAACTTTCATAGTTTGAAGGTTGATACCTTGAACCTGGTCGCCATATTCTAGCCCAATATAGGCAATACTTCCATCTTTCGAAGGCCATATACCATGTGGCAGGTTTCCAACTGGAATAGAATCTATTTGTTTAAAATCTAACGCAGGATCGAATACCCGCACTTTATTTTCACCGCCAACAGTTACCAGCATCAATTCTTTTCCGTTTACAGTTGAAAAATTAACGTGATTGGTTATTGCGCCAGTATTCAGCACCTTTGCAACAGCCTGCTTGCGGGTATCAATTACAGTTACTTTGCCCACATCTTTGTGTGTCATTGCAACCCAGTTACCGCTAGCGTTTGTAAAAATATTTGGAGAAAACGGACTTACAACAGGTATTTTTTTAATAACCTTATAATTAGAGGTGTTTACTAAATCAAGTTCGGCAGTAAAACTCGAACAAACATAAGCTATCTTTCCATCCGGCGAAAACGAAACCATTCCCGGTCCATCAGCAACAGGAATTTTCCTGACTTCTTTTAGCGTGGCCACATCGATAACACTTACATGCGATTCACCCCTTACCGAAATCCATATCTGCGTACCATCCGGTGTAAATGTCGGTTCGTGGGGCGAGCGTCCAATGTAAATTGTTTTAATAACTTGATTTGTTTCGGTAGAAATTAAGGTTACAGCGTTCGATCCAATTGAAACTACAGCGAGTAACCTTTTTGACGGCAAATACCGTAGGCCATGCACTAAAGATTGTCCTCTGTAAAGCGGGCTCAGTACATTTGGATAAGGCTTTCCGAGCGGTATTTCGCCTAAAAATTTATTGTTACCAGGATCTACAACAGAAACTGTATTCGACACCTGGTTCGCCGTGTAAACCCTGTCCAGATTGTGTAAATTTTGTGCATTTGCATTGGCTGATATGATGGTAACCAAAGCTATTAAGCTAATTTTATATTTCATAATTTTTTAAGATAAGACGTCATTTGATCAATTTCAATTTGTTCGTTTGAGATAAGCATTTTTGCAAAAGAGTTTAGGTTCTTATCGCTGTTTTTACCAATTATAAGCTTCGCCATTTCTACTGCAGCTTGGTGATGGGGCAGCATGGTAGACGCAAATTCTTGATCTATATTGGTTAATATGTCCTTTACCGGTAGTGCGCTCATCATATTAATCATTGTGGCCTCCATGGCTTTCAAAAACGTTTCGTCTAACGAATCATGACCATCCAGTTTTTTAAGGAGTTCCTGCATTTGTATAATTTCAGTCTGTTGTTCAGCCAGGATACTTTTAGCAAGCTGAATCATTTCTTTATCTTTTCCATTGTCAATTTCATATTTCGCCATTTGAATTGCACCGGTATGATGAGGAATCATTTGATTGATGAAATATGCGGATTTGCTGTTTCCTTTTGGAGCCTTATCCATGTTATACATCATCGTGTCCATAAGTACCAAAAATTCACTTTTCGGTGCTTTCGCATGTTGCATATGCATTTCCTGGGCTGATGCAGTTAAATGGAAAAGCACAAACGCCAAAAGCGTAACAAGCGTTAAATTTTTATTTTTCATTTCATTGGTTTTTTGATAGTTCATTTATTGAAGTGGAATGGCTAACCTCAATGTTGGTCGGTTGCCTTGGCTATGATTCCGGGCGGCAGTTTCGAAAAATAATTTTGCTTCTATTAAAACACCGTTCGGTGCGAAATAAGCGAGTCCGCCGCCCAACCCGACAATCCGCTCTTTTGTACTTTGTAAACCATAATTTTTGGCATAAAAATTACCATCGCCATCAACCTGGTCTTCATTGAATTGAGTTAGATAATAAACTGCTGCTTCGATTTTAAATCGTTTTAAAAAACTGTAATCAAGTGAATAGTTTCCATTATAAAATGCCCCAACCCGCTGGTTTTGATTTAAAATTCTGCCGTTATAGTTGAACTGGTTTCTGGCACTTACACTTATTTTATCATCAAGTATCCATGTAAATGCATGGTAAAGTCCATAGCTATACATTCTGGACGATGGATTGATTAAATAAATATCCTTATAGGCACCCGTTGGCAAATTCACATCAACTTCCATACGATGAGAAAAGGGCTTTCCAAATAATTTCCTATCCGACCATTGAACGGCAGCACCCAAAACCATGTCGCCAAGTAAAGCCGGATTTACACCGGGTGCCGGAGCTGTTAAATTGGTCGATGAAATTTTAACTATGGGCATTAATACTGTAAAACCAAGGTTACCGCCTAACAGTTTCACAGGTGTAAGATATATCAACTGGTTCATCGACAGCAACGAATTTACTTTCAAATCGCTTTGGATCTGGCTACCTGTTGGCCCAAATAATTTAGTCGTATTATATATTTGAACATAATTAACGTACACGAAGCCTGGTTTCCCGGCAATACCATCATAAACATTTGCAAGGCCAAGGTTGGTTGGCGGAAGCGCAGGATCCTGAGCGAAAAGCTTGCAGGGAATTGCCAATAAAAAAGTTGAAATCATACTGTATAAGTAAAAAAGCGACTTACAGGGACAAAATATCCTGTAGGAAGACATCCGCCTATTTATTGCCTTCTGCCAAAACTGCCGCCATTTTGATACATTGAGCTGGAGGTGCTTAGTTATCATTTTCATCTGGCAAAGATGAATTTCCTGCAACAGCTGCTAAATGACAAAAAGCAAAAAAAAACGTTGACATTAATCAACACAGTTCAAGATTATCAGCAACCGCTGGATTCCCGAAATAAAAATCAACTGTAGCTTGTGCATTGTTTTGATATTTATCAAGATGCTTTTTTAATATATATCAAGTTTAGGCTGAACTACATTACTCAATTTTGGATTGTAAATATTGAATTATGAATATTATTGAAGCATTAAACTGGCGCTATGCCGCTAAAAGGATGACAGGAAAAACAGTTCCTGAAAGCATCATTAATCAAATTATTGAGGCTGCATTATTATCGCCCAGCGGAATAGGTTTACAACCCTACGAAATCCTAATTGTAACAAACCCAGAATTGAAATCTAAAATTTTACCAATAGCTTTCAACCAACCACAGGTTACCGAATGTTCGCACCTGATGATATTCGCTGCATGGGACAATTATACCGAAGACAGAATAAATAATGTTTTTGAACATCTGAATAAAATTCGCGGTCAAGAATCTACTGTCAGCGACCGCCAAAGAAGGTTCGCGATAGATTATTTTGCAAAGTTTACACAGGAAAACAATTTTCATCACGCAGCAAAACAGGCGAATATTGCATTGGGCCTTGCGGTAGCTACGGCTTCCTTAAACGGCATTGATGCAACGCCTATGGAGGGTTTTGATGCCCATCAACTAGATTTATTATTGGATTTGCAAGCCAAAGGCCTAAAGAGCAGCATGCTCCTTGCAGTTGGCTACAGAGATACAGAACTCGACTGGAACTTTAAGCTTAAAAAAGTTCGTAAACCCCTTGAAGAATTTATAACCGAGTTCAAATAAAATTTAATATAATTCTTAAATAAACACATATGGAACAATCAGTTTTTTTACCTGCAAAATCCAGGGGCAATACCGATATAGGTTGGTTAAATGGACATCACTCTTTTAATTTTGGAAATTTTTACAACGCAAACCGAAATGCTTTTGGGCCATTAGTTATTTTAAATGACGATGTCGTGGCGCCAGGAAAAGGCTTTGGAACACATTTCCATGCAAATATGGAAATTATTTCTATCCCGATTTCAGGCTCAATTACACATGCAGACAGTACTGGCAAAAAAGCACTAATACACACTGGAGATGTTCAAATGATGAGTGCGGGAAAAGGCATATCACATAGCGAATATAATGAAGATCATTCGCATGCACTTAACTTCCTCCAAATATGGATACAACCAAAAATTAAGGATATTGAACCAAGATACCAGCAAATTTCAACGCAGAAATTCATGCCCAATACCCTAACCGAAATAGTAAGCCCGTTAGCGGGAACCACTGCGCTACATATAAACCAGGATGCGTGGTTAAGCATCGGTAATTTCTCACCTGGCAAAAGTTTGAAATACACCTCAAAAAACAAAAATAATGGTTTATATATTTTTCTAATTAGTGGTGAAGTTTTATATGAAAAACAAATGCTCGAGGCGAAAGATGCCCTAAAGTTATGGGGAAAAGAAGAATTCTTGCTTAACTTCACCGAGCAATCACAAATCTTGTTTATTGAAGTGCCGCTAAACTGATTAGTAAATTCGAACTTATGCTAAATAAAAAAGCGGGTACAAATAAGCGTACCTGCTTTTGTACACCACATTATATTTATTTATCTTGATAAAGACCAATAACCGAATTATTGGCAAGCAATAAATAACAAAAACAACAATCTGCACATATGTATTCGATAGCTCCTAACAGAATGGCGCCTCTGCTTTTTAGTAATGTGAGGCTTTTTTCCAGGTTATTGACCCGATAGCTTAGCGTTATTTTGCCATATTGAAACAAATAATCAGGGGAATGTGAGCCAATACCATAAAACTCCAAAGTTGTTCCTCCAGGCAATTGATAGATGGTTAAGCCGGGTTCGACAATTATTGCCTTCCTCAAATTTTTAAATCCAGTTAAAAAAAGTAAGGCCTCATCACTATCCTGGCCAACCTTAACCGCTATTTTTTTTATAAACGATAAATTTTTCATTTTAATGTTTCTAACGGATAACATGATAAGTTTCCATTTATTCCGTTAGCAAAGCTGAAAAATTTACGCTTGTTAATAATTGATATAGCGCAAATTAACTCTTGACCTAAATCAATCGCTGTTTATTTTCTTGCCGTGTTTTTCCGAATCCTGCTCAGAGTTTCGGCAGTAATACCTAAATAAGAAGCAATCATACCCTGTGGTACACGCATAGATAAGTGCGGATATTTCTCCAAAAACCTGAGGTATTTATCTTCTGCACTAAGACTTATGAATGTGTGGATTCTGTTTTGAGAAACAATGAAACTTTTTTGCAAAATAGAATTGACCATGTCATTAAAAGCTGGTATCTCCTTGCAAAGCGCATCAAAATTATCTTTCGAAATTAGAGCCAGAACCGAATCTTCGATTGCGTCGATATTATAAGCGGAAGGCTGACCGGATTGAAGACTTTCACGATCACCTGTCCACCAGTTTTCAATTGCAAAACTTAAAATATGTTCATTCCCTTTATCGTCTACGGTGTAAGTTCTTACACAGCCCTTAGTTACAAACGCATTATATTTCCATACATCGCCTTCTTGTAATAGGTATTGTCGTTTACGGAGTTTTTTAATTAGGGTTACAGACTCTATTCGTTTCAGCTCATCATCACTGAAGTTTCCTTTATCACTCAGGTAGGTTTTAAATATATCTATCACTTAGCAGGATTTTTTTCAAATATAGAAAATATATGCATCAGGAAATTACCTAAAGATTCTACTATGTGTGGTAAATATTGGCAAAAATAGAATCACCCACATATAATCTTCGCTGTGCGAATTGATAAATATCAATGTTCTTTTTTATTCTATGTCAACAGCCACGGTTTACAAGTTCTGCAACTTTGTTTTATTAAAACAGAAACAATTAATATTTAAAATCATGTCAAAAATAATTTTTATCACCGGAACAAGTTCAGGATTTGGAAAACTCACTACGCAGACTTTATCAAAAGCAGGCTATACTGTTATTGCAGGAATGCGGGATATTGATGGTAAAAACGCTGAAGTTTCAAATGAACTCTCACAACTACCAAATGTAGATGTAGTTGAAATCGACATCACCAGTGATGAATCTGTAAACAATGCATTTTCAAATATGCTTGCAAAGTACGGCCGAATTGATGTTTTAGTAAATAACGCTGCCATGGCGGGCTTTGGTTTATTAGAAGCCTATTCGATTGATCAGATTCGCAAAATGTTTGATGTTAATTTTTTAAGTGTTGTAAGAACTTACCAGGCTGTTTTGCCTTCAATGCGTAAAGCAAAAAGTGGTTTAATAATTAACATTACCTCTGGGGCAAGTGGGCATACAATGCCATTTATGATTCCTTATCTCGCATCGAAATTTGGTGTTGAAAGTATTACAGAAGGCCTTCAGGATGAGCTTGCAGATTATGGAATTGATAATGTGAGCATCCAACCTGGCGTATATCCAACTGAAATGAACACAGGTCAAAAGGCAGGTATACATGCTGACAAACAAGATGTTACGGCAGCATACGGCGAATCTGCAACCGAGAAGTTCAATGCTATTGGCGCCGGCTTATTTGGAAAAATGGCCGAGTTTAATATGAACCCGCAAACAATTGCCGATGGTATTCTGGAACTTATCGAGATGCCTGCTGGATCACGCCCTCTTCGTAAACCATTAGATGCTATAGCTCAGGGAACTGATATCGAATTTATTGAAGCACGCTCGGCCATCAGAGCTAAATGGTTAACCAAATATTCAGCATAACAAATAACCCCGGTAAGCATTTATGGTTCAATAAAAGGCCTTGCCGGGTTTCTTTAAAACTTATATTATGAAACTTCATTCAACTAAAACTGATTCATATTTTGGCATAATACCTGGTTCATTAAAATCGCAACAAATTTATCAGGCCACAAAATACCTTTTGATTTTAACGCTATTTCTTCTACCCTTTTCAAAGGGAAATGCGCAAAAACATCAATCTAGTAAATACAGTGATAAATTGCTCGTAAAACAACTCCCCGGATTTAACAATGCGTATATAAATGTGAACGGGATTAAGTTGCATTACGTATCAGGAGGAGCTGGAAAAGTTTTGGTTCTGTTGCCGGGGTGGCCAGAAAATTGGTGGTCTTACCATAAAATAATGCCAGAATTAGCCAAAAACTATCAGGTTATTGCATTAGACTATCGCGGCATGGGTAGTTCCGATAAACCAGAATCAGGCTATGACAAAAAAACAATAGCGAATGATATTTCGCTATTGTTAAATAAATTAGGTATAGAAAAAGCTTATATTGCTGGTCATGATATCGGCGCTCAGGTCGCTTTCAGCTTTGCCGCTAACCATCCGGAAATGACAGAAAAACTAGTCATTATGGATGTTCCTCACCCAGATGAATCCTTTTCTTCAGTATTGATGTTGCCCGCTTTGGGCACACCAACGGATAAGCTCGATGCATCAAGACCCTTTTTATGGTGGTTCGCATTTAACCAAATGAAAGGAATGCCAGAAGAATTATTAGCCGATCGTTTTGAAATCGCTCAAAAATATATTTTTCACTATTTATTACAAAATGACAGCTCTATAAATAAATTCGACAGAGCGGTTTACACCAATGCCTATAACGCCAAAGATGCGATACGTGCCGGAAATGCCTGGTATCAAGCATTTTCACAAGATATAGCCGATTACAAAACTTACCAAAAATTAGCCATGCCTGTATTAGGTTTAGGTGGTCCGGGTTATGATTGGCTACGCTTTACTTTACCTAATAAAACGACCAACTCTAACATTCTGAAAATAGAAGATAGCGGCCACTTCATCGCCGAAGAGCAACCAAAGCAGGTTATCGAAGCTATTGTTGGATTCTTAAAATAAGCTAACCCGAAAAAATCAGAAACAATATTTCATAGCTAAATTGAAGTTTCTGCACCATGCTAACGGCATAGGAACTGATGGAAGGACAAAACGTTAAAGCTTGTGCACAAACTTAAACGTTAGTAAAAACCAAGGCAGCGCACATTGCCCGATTCTTCATCGGGTGCTTGTGCTGCCGGCAATAAAGCTTTAACGAATTTATCCGACAGCAGTTCTAAGCCTTGGATTTTTGTTTCTTTTGGGCCAGGCCAAAAGAAAGAGCCCCCCGGCGGCGGCGAGCCGAGAAAAGCCAGAGCACTGGACTATAATTAATGAGATACAGCACCCTGTAAGAAAACAGGCTTCGCAATGACGACTTTGGGGATAGGAAAACGACGACTTAAGCGAGCATGACAATTTTGGGGATTAGACAATTTCTGCACCCTGCTAACGGCATAGGAACTGATGGAAGGAGAAAACGTTAAAGCTTGTGCAAAAACTTAAACGTTAGTAAAAACCAAGGCAGCGCACATTGCCCGATTCTTCATCGGGTGCTTGTGCTGCCGGCAATAAAGCTTTAACGAGTTTATCCGACAGCAGTTCCAAGCCTTGGGTTTTTGTTTCTTTTGGGCCAAGCCAAAAGAAAGAGCCCCTCGGCGGCGGCGAGCCGAAAAGAAAGAGCAAAGCACTATTATTAATGAGATACAGCACCAAAAAAAGAAAGCTTCGCAATGACGGCTCATGAAACGAATATACCCACAGGGCAAACCAAAACTACCCCTGCTCTTTAATCTGAGGCTTAGGGAATTAAAGATCCTGTATTGATTTTGAGAACGGCTTGGGCGTGATTAGGGTACATTATCAAATTTTATGCAGACAAAAAATCAATTAATAAGATCAAGTCCTTAAATAAATTTTTCTAATTCTACGCTTGTTGTGGCAACATTTCCTGCACCTTTTTGCGGTACACCCAATAAAACACAATTGGATATACAAATAAGTTAAACAAGGTATTGGTAATCAAGCCGCCAATTACAACAATCGCCAGGGGTTTCGATGCCTCTGAACCGATTCCGGTAGATAATGCCGCTGGCATTAAACCAATTGCCGCCATTAAAGCGGTCATTAATACTGGCCTGAATCTACTGGCAATCCCATCACGCATCGCATCATCAAAAGTCCAGTTGGGGTGATGCTTTAAGTTAGCGATGTTGGTTTTGAAACGGGTAATGAGGATTACACCATTTTGTACGCAGATCCCGAAAAGGGCAATAAAACCTATCCCTGCTGAAATGTTAAAGTTTACGCCCGCAGCCAAAAGCGCCAGCACACCACCAATGATGGCAAAAGGTACATTGTTAAGTACCAATAGGGCATCTCTGAAATTCCCGAAAAGCACAAACAGGATGAAAAAAATCAGCAACAAACTTACCGGAACAGCTTGCGATAACCTCCTGATTGCTCTTTGCTGATTTTCAAAATCGCCGGCCCATTCCAGTTGATAGCCCTGCGGCAGATTGATCTTTTCATTTACTTTTTTCTGCGCTTCGGCAATCACGCTTCCCATATCACGGCCTCTGATTGAGAATTTAATTGCGCCATAACGTCTATGTTTATCGCGGTAAATCATACTCGGCCCGGTAATTTTAGAGATGCTCGAAATTTCGCCCAATTGAACATTCGATCCTGACAAAGTCGGCACGAGCAATTTACTGATCGAACTCTCCTCGTTCCTGAAATCTTCAGGGTAACGGATAATCAGGTCAAATTTGCGTTCACCTTCATAAATCTGTGTTGCGGCTTTCCCACCAATGGCCATTTCTATCACGGCATTGGCATCAGCAGTACGCACCCCATATAAGGCCATTTTTTTCTGATCAAGATTAATCTGAAGTTCTGGTTGGCCCAAATTCCTCAATATGCCTAAATCTTCTATACCCGCTACTGTTTTTAAAATTCCTTCTATCCTTTCCTCTTCTTTTTCGATGTAGCCGAAATTTTCACCAAATAGTTTCACTACAATAGAGCCCTTTACACCTGATACAGCCTCTTCCACATTGTCGGAAATGGGTTGCGAAAAATTAAGGCTGATTCCTGGAAAGCTTTTTAGTTTTTCCTGCATGCGCTCAATCAGCTGCTCCTTAGTCTGTTTGCGCTTCCATTCTTTACGGGGATAAATATCAACATGAAATTCCAGGTTGTAAAAACCTGTCGCATCTGTTCCGTCATTCGGGCGACCTGTTTGCGACATAACCTGTTTCACCTCTTCAAAGCTTAATAAGATTTTTCTCATCTGGTTCGAAAGCTTTTTGGTCTCATCTAATGAAATGCTCAATGGCCCGGTAGCACGTACATAAATGGAACCTTCATCTAAGCTGGGCAAAAATTCTGTACCCAAAAATTTGAAACTAAAGCCACCCAAAAGCAGCACCAGAATAGAAATCCCAAAAACCAGTTTCTTTTTTTTGAAACAGCTGTCGTAAAATTTTAGGGTTGCTTTGGTAATCCACTCTAAAAAAATATTGTGCTTCTCTTTAACATCCTTTTTTAAGAGTAAGCTGGCCATCGCTGGCACAAGCGTAAAAGTTAAAATCAGCGCACCCAATAAAGCAAAGCTTAATGTCCAGGCCAGGGGAGAAAACATTTTTCCTTCAACTTTTTCGAAGGTGAAGATTGGCAGCAAGCCTGTGATGATGATCAGCTTGGCAAACAGGATTCCTTTTCCATTCTCCAGGCAGGCTTTTTTAATGAAACCGAGTGTACTCATTTTATTAAACCTGTCCATGCCCATTTTTTTAGCCCGGAAATCCAAGCTGACAAAAATTCCTTCTACCATCACCACCGCACCATCGATAATGATACCAAAGTCGATAGCCCCCATCGATAATAGATTGGCCGGCATCCCTTTTATCTTGAGGCAGATAAATGCAAAAAGAAGTGCCAGCGGGATAATAATCGACACGATTAAAGTGGTGCGCCAATCGGCCATGAAAAGAAATACGATCAGGGTAACAAACAAAATACCTTCGAGCATATTGCCCATTACCGTGTGCACAGCATAATTTACAAGATCTTCTCGGTCATAAAAGGGATTTATTTTAACGTCTTTGGGTAAAATATTGGTATTGATGGTATTTATTTTTTCTTTCAGCCTTGCAATTACTTCGCTTGGGTTGCCTCCTTTTCTCATAACAATAATGCCTTCAACCACATCGGGGTCTTTATCACGACCAACCTGTCCCAATCGTGGCAACGCCGATTCAGCCACATCGGCAATGGTTTTAACATAAATCGGTGTGCCGTTAATGTTATCTACTACCACATTCCTGATTTCATCGATATTGTTAAGCACACCAATACCGCGAACCACATAAGCCTGACCGCTTTGAATAATTACATCACCGCCCACATTAATATTGCTTTTCGATACGGCTTCGAAAAGCTCGGTTGCGCTTACACCGTACTGTATCGCTTTTTGCGGATCGACGGTGATCTGATAGGTTTTTACTTCACCACCAAAACTCACCACATCGGCAATGCCCGAAACAGATAACAGTTCTCTTTGGATGACCCAGTCTTGCAGGGTTTTAAGTTCGCGGGCAGATTTTGTATCGCTGGAAAGCGTATAACGAAATATTTCCCCTGTTGGCCCATACGGTGGTTGTACCTCAGGTTTGACTCCGTCAGGCAGATCGGCTTCCTCGAGGTGGTTGTTTATCTGTATTCGCCCTTCTGCGTAATCTACATCATCTTCAAAACTTACTTTTACTATTGATAAACCAAATAAAGATGAAGAGCGGATACTGGTACGCTTTTCTGTTGGATTCATGGCAATTTCCAAAGGCCTGCTCACAAATTTTTCTACCTCTTCGGCACTTCTGCCCGGCCATTGTGTTATAATGGTAATATTGGTATTCGTTACATCAGGAAATGCATCAATGGTGGTGTGTTTAAAACTTAGATAACCTGCCAGAATTAAAATAAAGGTGGCAAAAAAGATGAAATACTTATTCTTCAGCGCAAAGCCTATAACGCCTTTAATGAATTTATTCATGATGTGAAAAATCTAGGGGATGAAAAAAATTATTGTGTTTTTAGGCTTTCGAACAAGAAGACCTGTTTTGAGGCAATGACGCGGTCGCCGGCCGCTACGCCTTTGCTGATATAGGTTTTATCGGCTATCTTACGGCCGATCCCGATCTCCTGAATCCTCACTTTATCGTCCTTTCCGAGAACCAGTACATAATTTTTGTTGTCATCGAAAATCACTGCCCTCGAGTTTATCATAGGAAGATCTATAGCAGCATTTGCCGAAACTTTCACCGTTCCCAGCATTCCGGGTTTTAATAAAAATCCTGGATTTGGAATCACCACCCGTGCATTCATTACTTTGCGCTCCTGATCAACCTGATTATACAGTTTTTCTATCTTACCCTTAAAAACCTTGTGGGGATAAGACAGGACAGATAAAATCACTTCATCGCCAGCTTTTACCTGCGAAATATCGGATTCGTAAATATTGATCATCGCCCATACGGTAGAAAGATCGGCAATGGTAAAAAGGCTTTTGTCGTTATCGCCCCGTAACTGCATATTTTGGGTTACATTTTTTTCGATTATAAAGCCATTAATAGGCGATTTGATGGCATATAATCCTGTGCTGCTGCCACCGTTCAGTTTTAAAACTGCATTTGCCCTTTTGGTTTCTGCCTTCTTGATTAAATAATCGTTTTTGACTTCTTCGAGCTCCTTTGCTGAGGATAAACCACTTTCGAAAAGCTGTTTTGTCTGTTTAAGCGTCCGCTCTGCATTTCTAAGTTCGGCGTTTGCGGTAACTACTTCCTTGTCAAATCCGGCCATTTCAGAACTGTTTACGGTTGCAAGTGTTTGTCCGTTCAACACTTGGTCCCCAAGCCTTACGTCCACACGGTTTACGGAACCGCTTACCATGGGAAAAAGTTCTGACCTGCGCTCTTCGTTTGCTGCAATTTTAGCCGAAAATATAAGCTCTGATTTGCCATTTGCCTGCTGAACGGTATCAATCAACAAACGGTTGAGCAGTGAATCTGTGATGGCAAATTTATCAGCTGGTGCTGCTGTTTTATGTTCGCTACAGGCAAACATTACGCTTGTGGCTGCTAATAAAATGATATTTTTATGTAAGTTTTGCATAGAATTTATTTAAAAATATTAGAACCGGTTACATAATTGAGTTCGGCCCTTGTGTTCATTCTTTCAAATTGGAGCTTGTTAAGCTGCAGCGTATTTTCTTTGTATGAACTATAGAGATCCAGAAATTCAATCAGGCTAACGTTTCTTGTTTTGAAATTCTGGATGAGGCCAGCAATGAGTCTATTAAAATCGGCACTAAAAGCGGGCTCGATCTCTTCACAGAGTTTCTCATTTCGCAAAGCAGTTTTATAGCTGTTATAAACTTCGTTTTCGAGTAGAGCTTCTTGTTTTTTGATATTCATCTCGGCAGCGGCAATACCAGTCTGGGCCTTTTTAATTTCTCCCTGGTTCCTGGAGAAGAGCGGGATTGGCATCTTTAAACCTAAACCAGTATATTTTTCCGGATAATTGCCTTTCAAATCATAAGTTAGTGAAATTTCAACGTCGGGGATGGCCATTGCTTTTTGCAGCTTTAAATTACGTTCGTTATAAAGCAGATCGGTTTTGGCCAATTTAAAATCGGTGCGATTGGCCCTGGCCGAATCTAATAGAGAACTGTAAGGGATTTCGTCAATGGATCGGCTTTTAACAGCTGCTTGATTCAGCGTTAAAACAAGTAAACAACCAGCATCCAAGCCGCAGAGTAACCGTAAGTCTCTGTAGTTATCTTCCAGCTCATTTAACAATTCCGCTTGTTCAGCCTTGAGGTTAAACAAAAGTGCCTTGACCCTTATCACATCTTTTGCCGAAACATTTCCCATTTTTAATTGGAGATCGTAGGCTTTTAAAAGCTTATCGGTTGAAGTGATTTGCTCTTGGTAAACTTTTACTGATCGCTCGGAAAAATATGCTTTATAGAAGGTGTTCGCCAGTTCAAATTTCAAGGTCCTAATCAGATCGTAATAGTCAAATTCGGCCAGTTCAACCCCTATTTGGGCTAGTTTGATGTTTTTGTTACGTTTGCCGGCAAGCTTAAACAATTGAGAAATAGAAGCGGCATACTGGCCATAGGCGTTGGAAGTTTGCAGAAACTTCTTTGTTTCGTGGTTGTAAAAAAGATTTTCGTACTCGAATGTGGGGTTGTCAAAAAGTTTGGCCGTAATCATTTCTGCCCTAGCCTGATCGATCTTATAATCACTGGCCAGGAGATCGTAATTGTGCTTTAAAAAAAGGCTTTCGGCTTTAGCCAGGTTTAAACTTAAGCTATCGTTTTGAGCAAAGGTTGCTCCGGCCCGGGTGACCATAAAGAAAATCAGCAACGAACATATTCTTCTCATACGGCAAAACTATCCCTACCGGATTAAAGGCGAATTAAATCGAAATTAAAGCGGGATTAAAGTTTGGTAATTGTCGGGCGCAGAAAAGCGGTGGTGAATTAATTGCTAAAGTTTAGGGAGTTTTACAGTAAAAGTGCACCCGCTCTGTTGAAGGTTGGCAGCCTTTATTTCACCTTTAAACAGATGGATTATTTTTTGAGCCATATAAAGCCCCATTCCTTCGCCTCTTTGACCGAAATCTTTTGCAAGGGTATAAAAGGGTTTGAAAATATTTTCCTGTTCCCCAGTAGGAATACCCCTTCCATTGTCAGTAATGTGAATAAGGAAATTATTTTTTATGGCTTCAACAGCAACGCTTACCTGTTGATTTTCAGAAAATTTAAAAGCATTCGAAATGATATTATCCAGTGCAATTTGTAGCAGCACTGCGTTTGCTAAAACCTTTGGTTTTAAATCTAACTGGCTTTTGAAATTGATTTCTAGATCGAGGTTTTTCTGCAATTTCCATTGCGCCTGGACATTAAACAAGAGATCATCCAACCTAAGCGGTACAAGCTGGGAATTGATCAGCTCGAGATCCATTTTTGCCAGGGCAACTAAACCAGTAATGATATGTTCCATTTTCTCTGCATCTTCGAGCATAGAACATATTACCTTTTGATATGCGGCCTGATCCCTTTCTTTTGAAAGCGCAAGCTCGGCAGTCATCATGATCCGGGTTACAGGCGTCCGAAGTTCGTGAGAGGCATTGGCGATAAAGGTTTTTTGTAAAATAAACGCTTGCTCGAGCTCTTCCATCAAATGGTTAAAACTTTTGGCAATCAGGTTAATTTCATCTTTGTTGTGGTTTTCTTCCACCCTAAATTCCATACGCTGCGAACCTGCCTGCTTTACTTCATGCATAAATTTTTGCAAAGGTTTTAGCATTTTTTGCGCAATCCATCGGCTTAGGAGCAGCACAATAAGTGAAATCAGGATGAACACGAAAATCATGATTTTCAATAACTTATTTAGCCTGTTGTGCGAGCCTTGATCATCTGCAGAAGCGAGTATTACGAAATCGCCCTGGTTATCTTTGTAATAGATGCCAACCACCTGGCGCTGGCCGTCTACATACTTTAGTTGACCATTTTTCCGCACGCGGTCGATGGTCGCTTTCGTCCAATACTGTGCAGAATCGCCAATAAATGTTGCCTTGTTCTTATTATTGTAAATGCGGGTGACTTCTCCATTCAATTTTTGCAGGTACTTGTGGCGTACATTAGTCAACGCTTCACGGCTGATTTCGTCGGCTTCGAGATAAAGTTTTGCGGTAACCATTGTTCGGTCGGTAAGACGCTCAAAGAAATCTGCCTCCAGAAACTTCATAAAGGTAACATACACCGTACAGAGCACCGCAAAAAGTAGCGAAGTGCTTATCAAGGTAAAATATAACGCTATCCGATCCTTTATCTTCATCATTTAAGAATATAGCCCATGTTGATCTTGGTATGGATGAGCTTACGCTCAAAGCCTTTTTCGATTTTTTTTCTTAAGAAATTGATGTACACATCAATTACGTTGGTTCCGGTTTCGAAACTGATATCCCAGGCTTGCTCTGCAATAAATTGTCGGGACAGCAGACGCTTGGGGTTTCGCATGAAAAGTTCGAGCAGCACAAATTCTTTTGCGCTCAGTTCAATCGGTTTTCCCGCCCGGCTAACTTCTTTGCTGTATGTATCGAGTGATAGATCTTCGAAATATAATTTGTGATCGGTATGAAGACTAAGGGTACCCTGTCTCCGGAAAAGTGCAGCCACTCTTGCCAAAAGTTCTTTCAGGTGGAAAGGTTTTACCAGGTAATCATCGGCGCCGGCTTCCAATCCTGTAACCTTATCATCAATAGTACCCATTGCTGTAAGCATCAATATGGGGATTGGAATCGAATTTCCTCGAAGGTGTTTACAAAGCTGAATACCATTAAGCCCCGGCATCATTACATCGATAATGAAAAGGTTAAAACTTTGACCCAGAAAAAGATCCAGGGCATCAATTCCATTGGCTACGGTAACCACCTGGTAATCATTTTCTTCAAGTACCGACTTTAAAAGCCCGGCAATTTTAGGGTCGTCTTCAGCTATTCCAATCTTTAACATGCTACAAAAGTAACCATCCCATCTTAAAAGGGGATTAAAATGGACGGCCTTCCTGTTCAACACACTATTTTTAAAGCATTTAAATAATTAAAAATTGGTGCAATAGGGTCAAATAAATTGGTTTTTGCACCATCTCGCCGAAAATAAAATTTGCATTAAATCAATAACAATCTTGCTATTATAAATTTGGCGATGCGGGGTCAAATACATTGGATTTTCCACTGAAGGATTAATTTTTGATATTTAGCAACTTGAAGGGACACAAAATCAGTTAAAAAACACGAAAATCCTTAATTTTAGAAGGATTTTGCATCGCTGAATGATCATCAGAACCCAGATGACATCGCTTTTAATAAAGCTTCAATTTGATTGCTTAAGTTATAATCAAAAAGATATAGATGAAATACAACCCTATCTGATGTTTTTTGAAACTTATCCGATAAAATTTTCGTTGTTTAGCAACAGGAAGTATTATTAAAGAGATTTTTATAGTTAATTTATGGTTTTATAATACAGTTTTCATTAACCTGAACAGTTTTACTTGCTCCAAAAGAAAGTGTTTTTGCTTTTGCAAAATCACCTGCGATGTAATAATTATCTAACTGAACAGGTAGGCTTCCATCGTTGATCCTGATTAACCACTCTCTTTGGCAGGCAGATACCGACCCTTTTTCATTCTGAGGATAAGTCATGCTTGAAGCATGTGAGAAGCCAACTACGTGCCCCATTTCATGAGCAAATGTTGATACCGGTTCAAGGATGCTTTTTTCTATAACAGATGCCGCGATTCCAAGGGTGCTACCCCCGCCAAGGCCTGTTACTCCTCCCTCACAAATCCCTATATTTAGAGAAGTTTTATTTACGATATTATTGTAAGCAGTTAGTTTTTCTGCTGTGGTCATAACGACAACATCATTATTTGTAATTGGCTCGTTTAAAAATGTTTGCCGCATATTTGTTGCACTGCTATAGAGATAAGCCATATTAATCAACAAAGCACTGAATTTTCTAAAATCCTGTGGTGTGGGTGTATCTTTCCAACTTTCGTGGTTATTATTAATGTCAAAATCATTTGGCTTGAATTGCCATTTCATTTCTCCGGCCTTTTTTAGTTTTTGTAGCAGCGGAGTTGAGCCTGTATAGTCAAAGCTTACCTGTGATGGCGCAATACCGACCGCTTTATACTGGGCTAGACTAATTACCTTATCGGTTCCATACTCAAGGAAATCTGTTGCTTCATTAACAAAAGAATACGTTAATCTTTTTGTAGTGTGTGCCTTGATATCGGCCACCATTAGCTTTATTGGAGCATCGCTTCCTTTAATTTTCAAAAGTATGGTAACATTCGAAACATCTAAAGGAACAAAATTAGTGATTTCAATAGTTGTATTATCAATGGCATTTACGCTTATTAGCCGGCTGAAATCGATCCTCCTACTTTCCGAAGTGTATACACTTAGCTCTTCCCCATCTTCAAAAATTTTTTCATCATTATTGTTAGGAGCAATTGCGACTCTTTGTGTCGTAATTGATGGAGTAGTGATTAGATCTTGATCCTTGCGACAAGAACTAAAGATAAAAGATAGTGCTAAAACTGCAATGATTAAACTTTTTTGACCAATTCTTGCAATCGATAGTTTGATTTTCAATAGGGTACGAATTACAGGTAATAAATATAATAGATGATTAGTTATGTCTTAAAATCGAGGTTAATGACCTGTTCCTATTTTCATACTTAAACTTGCTACAGGTCATTAATCTCAAGATTTAATTTTAAAAAAAACGAATGTTCAACGCTTATATTGCTATCGCATAATTTAAATATTGATAGCAAATTTTAAGTTTCAAAATACTAATGACTACTCAATCCACTTGAACTATAAACAGCATTCAATCTACCAGATCTGCAAGCGATGTGTTAATTAATTGACGAGTAAATTAATTAGATGTGCATCAATTATCGAGTTTCAATCAGAACTGACGCACCTAAACCCTGTATGCTCCAAACCTGTATCGGTAGAAGTTTTCATTCTCGAGCTAACCCTATAACCCTTACAGTATGAAGCATTGCACATGAAAGAGCCTCCCCGCACAACTTTTTTAGGTATTGAAGGTTCCATAGGATCATAACTGCCTGATGGGCCAGAAGGATTTAAACTTAATCCATCAAATGATTTATAATAGTCAGGCCGATACCAATCACTGCACCATTCCCAAACGTTTCCAGCCATATCGAACAAACCGTAACCATTTGGTTTGAATTTTTTAACGGGCGCTAAACCTCCAAATTTGTCCCAGATTGTGTTATGAATAGGAAAGCTTCCCTGCCAGGTATTGGCTTTGGCCGGACCCTTTTCAATATTCTCATTGCCCCAGGGGTACAAATTATTTTCTAATTTACCTCTTGCTGCGAATTCCCATTCTGCCTCAGTAGGCAAACGCTTACCGGACCACCTGCAATAAGCCATTGCATCATCCCAAGAGACATGAACTACCGGATAATTATCTTTCCCATTGATGTTGGTTTTCGGTCCGTGAGGATGTTTCCAATCAGCTCCTTTTACCCACCGCCACCATTGAGCAGCATCATCTAAACTCTTAATTGATTGAGGTTGATAAAACACCAGTGATGCTGCAACAAAAACACTATCGGGTGGCTTAGGCGTTCCAGGCGGAAGTTGCCTTTTCATTTCCTCCCAAATAGGTTTCCGCTCTGCAGTGGTTACATATCCCGTTGCATCCACGAATTTTTTAAATTGAGCATTTGTAACCTCATTAACATCCATCCAAAAAAAGGATAATTTGACCTTATGCTGTGGATATTCATCCTCACGACCATCTTTATCGCCAGCGCCCATGTAAAATTCACCGGCAGGAATTAAGACCATTCCCTGGTGACTGACTTTATTAGCAGAGAAACTAGAGGTATCCTTGCGTACGCCAAATCTTTCAGGAAGGTTTTGATCGCAAGAGACCAAATAATCCTTTTTGTGTTCTGCGTTGACTTTTCTGTTCGAATTGGAACAAGCTATAAAAATAAGTGGCGGCAAAATGTAGATAAAAGTTTGAAATATTTTCATGTTTAGCATTGCCAAAAAGCTAATTAATACGCACTCGCACTAACCCATCATTTACCAGATGTCTACTAATTCTTGGTCCTTGTGCGCTTAAGCAAATACCTGGATAAATCATCTGCTGCTTTATTGTTTTCAAAAACCTTCGGCAATCTCCCGTTGGTATATTCATTATAAAGCCAGGGATCGCCAACGGCCAATACAGTTCCTTTTCCATAGCTAGAAATCACCATGGCTACTTCGCCTTTGAAAGTTTTTAAAACGGGTTTTGCTGTATGGGTTATGGAGATGGAGGATGCATCTTTGATAAAAATTTTTTTAGAAGTTTTAAATATCCAGTTATCATTGATATTTATTGCTCCATCTTCAAAATGAGCATCATCTTCGACATGTAAAATTAGGTCATTATTAAATTTGAAACCGAATTTTTCAGCTAAAATATTGAAATGCACTAAGTCAGCATTCGCTTGATCATTGGCCAAAAGTAACAGAACGCCTCCAAGTTTCACCCAGTCAGCTATCGCCACTCCATCCTCCGGCTTCACGTAGTTTGGGTTAGGATTATCTTTTAGGTGATCCGGATCGACAATGATATAAACATCGCTTGATGCCAATGTTTTCGCTGTTGGCTTTTGAAAAAGTACGTTGAGTTCTTCTGCGCCATTATTTTTAAAGGCTGCTCCAAACAGAGAAAAACCAGTCATCGTTGTATCATTCCACAAATAATGAAAAGGTAAACTTTGACCACTTTTATCAAGCTTTGTTTCGCTATTAAAATAGTGGTCTAAAGTAACAGTTTGGCTTTGGGCATAGGCCCCAATGCAAATTATTGTGGCTGTTAGAATAAGTTTCAGATAAGTTTTTGTCATGATATTGCAATGGGTTAAAAGTAAATTGAGTTTAGCTTTGTCCTGATTCTAATTTGAGCAGATATTCAGTTGGCATACAACCATAGTATTGTTTAAAAGCGGTTGAAAAATAAGACGGAGAGTTAAACCCACACATGTAAGTTATCTGTGCCATGGTGTAGCGTTTGCTCTGCATCAGCTCAACTGCCTTTTTAAATCTAATGGTTTTGATGAAGTCAGTGGCCGATTCACCCGTTATCGCCTTAAATTTTAAATATAGGTTAGACCTGCTCATACCAATCTCCCGGCTAAACTTTTCTACTGAAAAATCCGAATCGGACAAATGCTTCTCCACAATATTTATCGCTTCTTTAAGAAATTCTTCATCAAGGATATTAAAGGCCAGATTTTGGGGGACTACCTCCCGGCTACCGCTGTAATAATCTTTTAACCGTTTTCTGGCTCTTAAGAGGTTGGCGATTTTGGCCGCCAACATCTCGATAGAAAAAGGTTTGGTGATATAATCATCAGCACCCATTTCTAATCCTTTTATCTGCTGATCGATTTCTGATTTTGCTGTGAGTAACATCACAGGAATATGAGAAGTATTGATATTCTGTTTTACGCGTTTACAAAAATGCAAACCATCAAGTTCCGGCATCATTACATCACTTAAAATCAAGTCAAAAGTTTGTTCTTCAAGCATCCGCAGTGCCATTGAACCATCAAATGCTACCGTAACCTGATAATCTGTTTCAAAATATTCTCTCAAATAATCTAATATATCCTGATTGTCATCTACCATTAACAATTTACTTTTGATTATGCTACCCTCCTCAACAACTGGAAAATCATCATGAATTTGCTGAGAATTTTGATCGGGTTCGCCGGCTATTTCTTCAGACAATGTAGACAATTCATAAACAGGACTATCATTTTCGCTTAACTCACCGTAGGCTGCATCAGAGGTTGGAATTGAAACCGTGAAGACACTTCCTTTACCAATCTCACTTTCGGCAGTAATTGATCCATGATGAAGTTCGACCAAGCGCTTGGTGAAGGCTAAACCAACACCCGAACCAAGATTCATTTCCTGATTGTTCACCTGGTAAAAGCGGTCAAAAATTTTAGTAAGATCATCTTCATGAATCCCAACGCCTGAATCGCTGATCTTGATAACAGCGAAGTCCTTGGAAACAGATAAATCGATACTGATTCGGTCGCCGTTTTTAGTGTATTTGAATGCATTGGAAAGTAAGTTGAACAATATCTTCTCCATTGCATCATGGTCAAAAAAGAAAGCAAGTTTAGCCTGTGTTGAGCGGTAAGTATATTTAACGTTTTTTTGATCTGATAAGGGCTTAAACGATTCGTATATCTCATGTATAAAACTCACGATATCTCCTTTTACTACACTTAAACGCCGGGTTCCCGTTTCCGTTTTTCTGAACTCGAAAAGTTGATCAACAAGATTGTACAGCCTTTTGGCATTGGTGAGCATCATTTCATGGCGCTTAGCAATTGATTTTTGTGCCAGAGGTTTATTAATCATTTCTTCTAGCGGAGCCAGAATTAATGTTAACGGTGTTCTAAGTTCGTGTGAAACGTTTGTAAAAAAATCCATTTTCATCTGATTGATGTATTGAACCTTTTCTTTATCTACCCGCTCAAGTTTTAATTGATGTAATGCCCTAACACGTTCCGCAATAATTCTATATGCAACATAACCGCCAGCTACAGCAAAAATTAATATTAAGGAGTAAAACCACCATGTATTGTACCAAGGTGGCAATACATTAATTTTCAAACTTCTTACCTCGCTGGTTTCTCCGTTTGGCCCAACGGCTTTGATCTTGAAATGATAGTTTCCGGTTTTTAAATTATTGTAAACAACCTTTAAATCATCTGTCCGTTGCCAATGATCATCTACACCATCCAACATATAAAGGTAATGCGTACGATTAGGGGATATGTAATTAAAGGCGTTAAAACGTACACTAAACTGTTTATATTCAGAAGCAAGAGAGATTTTATTAGTTTCATCCAAGGGACTCTCGAGAATTCCGGTGTCATCGCCCATGTTCACCATCCTCCCCAACACCTCAAGTCCGGTGAATGATACTTTTAATTGCAATGATTGTTGTTTGATGTTGGAAGGATAGAAATACGACACGCCATTAATCCCTCCATAAAGTAACATGCCATCCTTTGCTTTACAAAAGGCGTAATCATTAAATTGGTTATTCTGCAATCCGTCACTTTCATCAAAAGTTTGGGTTGATTTGCTGGCCGGATTATATCGGATAAGACCTTTATTCGTAGATACCCACAGGTTTCCTTCCTGATCGGATTCAATTCCATAAATGGTGCCTGTGATAAAATCTTTACGGTTTCGATGCGTGATGAATGTCCGGGTAGATTCATCAAACATACTTAAGCCTTCTCTGGATCCGATCCATATACGCTGCTGATTATCTTCGTTAATACAGGTGATTACATCATCATTAAGTTTTGATTTCTCCGTATTCTCAAAAAGCATGTTATCAGGATAAAGCAAGGTAACCCCATTGGTTGTACCAATCCATATCCGGTGCTTGCTATCCTCAAAAAGGTAGGTAATATCATCGGAACTTAGTCTTTTGCCGGCCTTATCCAAATGAATGTGCGAAAATGTTCCCTTTTCTGAATTGAACTGATCTAACCCGGACCGGGTTCCCACCCAAATCCTAGCCCTGTAATCTTTCAACACACTGTAAACCAAATCTCCGGCTATGGAATTTGGATCATTTTCATTGTGCAGATAGCGCTTAACATGTCCGGTTGAAGGATCCAAAACATTCAAGCCCCCGTTATGTGTTCCGATATACACCTGCTGACGGTTATCAAAAGCAATAGCTTTAATGTTATTAGATGCCAATGAATTTGGATTTCCTTCATTACTCGAAAAGTAAGTGATCTTATTACTTTTTCTATCCCAATAATTCAATCCTTTATCATTAGTACCAATCCAAAAATTACCCTTAGCATCCTGACTGATGGCACTAACCACTTCATCATTTAGCGACAGCTTACCGGTGTTTTGACTAAGCAGGTTAAATTTTATATCATTTCTATGGTAATAGTTTACGCCTCCATAAAATGTACCCAACCAAATACCATTCTGTTTATCTTTAAAGAAACACCTAACCGAATTCTGGCTAATGGTGTAAGGCTGGGAAACCTGGTGGAAATAGTTATCAAATAGCCCCGAATCTGCATTGAGAATAGACAAACCTTTAAAAGTTCCGAGCCAGATATTTCCCTCGGTGTCTTTACCTACACTCCTGATGTTATTGTCGGCAATACTGTTCCTTGCCGCTTGATGTAAGAATGATTTTCTTTGCTGTGTTTCCGGGTTATAGCGAATTAATCCGGCACCCTCTGTAGCCACCCACAGCACATCACCATCCAAATACACTTCATTTATCACTGCCTTTTCTGTACCGAGATCAATTTTTGATAACTGGTTCTTATTGCCCGACCTTTTAAAAAGCCCAACATCTGTGCCGATTAAAAGATCACCTTTCCAAATACCGATGTACGCTATCTTCTTAATTCCATAATTTAAGGAGTTGAAATTGACTTCACTGAAAGTTTTGGAATTTGGCGACAATTTAAAAATCCCCCCCACAACGGATGTTGCCCAAAGATTATGCTGCTCATCCTCTGTGATTGAAGAAACGTACCACTCTCCTAAACTGCGTGGTAGCTTATAATTTACAAATTCATCTTTAGCATAGTCATATCTGCTTACCCCCTGATTTCCGCCTATCCACAAGTTCCCCGTGTGATCGACGAATAGAATGCGTATGTAATAAGATTGAAGGCTATTTGCATTTTCTTTTTCCGGCCGGTATACTTTAAAACCTTTGCTATCATAACGATTAAGACCATCTTGCGTAGCCATCCAAATAAAACCTAATGTATCCTGTTTTATCGAAAAAACTGTACTTTGAGAAAGCCCCTTACTTACTGAAATATTTCTGAAATGACGATCGGTTATTTGAGCTTTCGCTTGGCCGGAAATCAAAATAACGCTAAATCCAACAACAATACATATCCACCCTAAGCGGAAATAATTTGCAGCATTTTGTATTATTGATAACTTCTGTTGAAGCTGAACCATAGAAATATTTCAGGGATTAAATAGTCAAGATAAGTATTTTATATGTTTACTTAATAGGATAAAATTACTAATTACAATGCCCTACTACTTTAAAATTTAGTTATAAAACTTTCAGTAATGGCCAATTCTAATGCCTTAATTGGCCTTGTCGTATTTCAAAACATCAGGAAGCTCATCCACCACCTCCTTTTTGACAAGCTTGCCATTCATAATTTCGAGCAGAACAGAACTCCCCTTTAAATTTGGAACATAGGCTTTTCCCTGGAACTTAACAGGCAAATCTCCGTAAGAAAACAATGATTTGCTTTTCGAGCCATCAATTATCAAAGCCGCCTTTTTATCACCATTTAACTGAGCCTTAATATTCCACTCTCCTATCTTCACCTCGCAAATTCCGTCTTTATCATCAGGCATTTTTACGACCTCCACTTTGCCGCCCTTAATTTGTATGATGGTCAGAAACCTAAAATTTTTAGATGGCAAAGAAGTAACACCGGCATGCCATTGGTTTTTGAAATCCTTGATCTTCCCCTCATCATCCGTTACTTTGTTCCAATTTTCGGCAGGTTCAGAAAATTTATTGTGAACAACCAGGTTAATCGGGCTGTTAGCAAAAACCGTCGCCAAACTACGTACAGAATCATTTTCGGTAATAAAATCCTTCCGATTTAAAGAAATTGATTTCTCTGCCGAAATCTTGCTGTATGGTGCATGAAATTGGGTGGTCCATTTTACGGGTTTGGTAGCTGATAATTCATCGTAAAGCACAATATACTCACCGGCAAGCTGAAGCATGTGCCGGCGATACAAAGTTACGCCCGATTCGCCGTAAACATTTCCTTGAGTTGGCTGAACCTTGATCTGATCGAAACGGTTTAGCCAAAACTCACTTTCTATTTTTCCATAAGCATTACTTGCATCGCCAAGAGCATATTGAATATGGTTGCCATTTATCGATCTTGGAATCCAGCCATAACCTTCCTCACCAATTTTCTGGCTGATGCTATCAGCCAAGATTGTAGAGTAGGCTCTTGAACTTCGATAATACAAAAGGTTATGTTTATCACTAAAATTACTGTAATAGCCGCTTCCGCCAAACAACACTTTACCTTTATAGTTGATGGTGAAAGCGTTTTGCGATGCATGTCCATGCCCCGATGCACCAAACGGACTGCTCAACAAATAACTGCTCAAACTATTTTTGGCATCAGCAATATTCTCGTGCATCGCAACTACACCAACATCTTCAAACATCCTTGCTTTAGGCAGATCATCGAAAGATTTTGCGGATAACTTTCGGTCAGGCTTATAGTTTAGCAGCCTGAACAAGAGATAATCATCCGTTCCCCTAAAAAAACCAGGACTATCGGCTTTAATTTTTGCCACATAATTATTTAAATATGGGTTGTTGACCTTTAAACTTAATGCATCAGCAAACCAAGCTTCTCCTTTCACGATGTAAGGAATATTTTCCCACATATCACCCGTTGCAGTCGATGCGGAACCATTCGGATGGGTATAAATCAGATAATAAGGCAGGTTTTGCATCCAGGGCAGCTTGAAATAATCTACTCCACTAAAATCGCCAAACATTTGCGAGAGGTAAATAATAGATTTAAAGTTAACCCTGAAATAGCCGTTACCTTCATGCCACCCCCCATCGGTGGTGCCCAAAACCGGAAACCTGGCCGACCAAACTTCATACATATAAGTTAACCATTCCTTTGCCTCAGGAACTTCATTTATTACTGAGACAGTTGCAATGGCCAGATTTCGTAAAGTAATTTGCCAAACATGGTTATCACTTACATGGAGCTCAAAACGGTTTGGAAGATGATCATAAACTCTTTTAGCACGCAGAGTAATCATATTTCTTAAACGTAGTCTTTCCTGCTGATCCAAAAAATCATAACCTGCATCATAAAACCACCCCAAAGCTTCCAAAACGGCTCCACTGGTGAAATCATCGCCGGTAGCTAAACCATTCGGGTTCATGTTTGCAATGTTCAACGCCCTTCGTTTTGCATCCAAAATAAAACGCTTGTCTTTTGTTAATTGGAAAGCGATGCAAAGATTTCTTATCGGTGTGCCTACGGCATCACCAAAGCCGTGGTACATGCGTTCAATGATAATCTTTTTTTCCAACGCTGTTTTACCGGTGGTATCAATAACTCTTTGCGGTTTTTCAATGGGAAGCGGTTCCAGCATCAATTTTTCTGCAAACGCAATAAATTTTTTAGCTTCTGGATTCTGTAGATTTCTCTTGTAAAAATCCTCCCCAATCCGGTTCATATTCCATAATAAGGGATGAGAGCCCTCATTCCGTTTAAGTACTGTTTCTATTGATGGAGAGACTTTAGAATTGGCATATTTGGAATCGACTAAAAAGTTATAGGTATCAGACCAAACCCAATTGTTGCTATCTTTCATCGCATAACCGTATTTCCAATACCATTTACCTGGTTTTAACGCTTGATGCAAGGAATAAACCGCCCAACGCTGTTCCTTGCCCAATATCAGATCGGTTTTGAAGTTCGGATCGGTAGCCAACATGACCTTATACTGTACATTTCCGATATTAGGATCTTCGGGGATATCACTACCACTTTCCATGGGCAGCACCTTGGTTTTACCATTTGTTCCAGGCCATAATAAAGCCGGGGCATTTGTTGGCACGGTGATGCCATTAGCCGGGTATGGCCACTCCCTAACGCGGGCATGAAGTTTCGTTTCAGTAACCTGTTTCACACCTGACTGCTGTGCAGAGGAATTTATGGTGAGCAAACAAATAAAAACTGCTAAAAAATTTCTCATAATGATATATTGAAAGAATTTAGTTCAAACCTGAATTGAATTTATCCCCGTTTTTGGTGCACCACTGTTTCAGGTAAGCTCTTAATTTTACCAATTTACTTTTCGATCCATTTTGCATAGCCAGATTATACATCTCTCCCGGATCTTTTTTCAAATCAAAAAGTTGCTCACGGATAATACCTTTATTGTAAACAATATATTTATAATCCTTTGTTAATACTGCTCGTCCACTAATCCCCAGAAGTTCTTCGTTGTCAGCAAAATCAGTTTCGATGACTAAGGTGTCTCTCAGGTTTTTAGTTGGATTTGCCAACCTTTTGCCAAGGTCTTTTCCCTTCAAATAAACAGGTACTTTTACGCCTGCAAAACCACAAATAGTGGGAATTAGGTCAGTGCCGTTGCAAACCAGCATATCATCTGTACGGGATTTTATTGAGCCATCCATTTTGGAAATGATAAAAGGAACTTTTGCAGACTCTTCATATAAAATCTGTTTCTGGTTCCAGCTATGCCCGGCATAACCATCTCCGTGGTCGGCAGTAAAGATGATGATGGTATTCTTTTCTACACCGTATTTTTGGAGTGATGCCAAAAGCATTTCAATATAACCATCTACTTTCTCGACCAAACGGTTGTAAGCCCACCGATATTGCCGCCATTGATCTCCTGTCCAGCTTATTGATGGATATGTGCGCAAACCAACAGTTTTCTGCTGATCCCTAACAATTTCTGGTTCCAATTCAGGAATTCGCCAGTTTGCAGGCAGAGGCGGGCATTCATCCAGGGGAGGCACATTTTCTAATACATCCATTTTCAAAGCTTCGCCCCTTGCCCATTCGCAAATATCGTGGGGATTTAAAAATGAGGCGACCAACAAAAAGGGTTTGTCTTTATTTTCTTTAATAAACCTGGCGCAAAAGGATGGTGTTGCCGCATCATTATAATCTAAAAAACTGGTGTTTTCGATATACTTGAATCCATGCTGAATAACCTTGGTAGTCGGCACAGGTAGATGCCATTTGCCAACATACCCCGTTTGATAGCCTCCATTTTGGAATATTTTACCCATCATTAATAAGCTATCTGCCCATTGTCCGTCTTTTTCCGGTGCATTACCAACAAAGCCCGTTTCGTGAGGCATTTTGCCGCTAAAAATCGAGGACCGAGACGGCGTACATAGTGGTTGAGCACAATAAGCCTTCGTAAACCGAACTCCATTTTTTGCGAGCTTATCCATTGCAGGTGTTTTTAAATACTTATTACCCGCAGCACTCATCGCTTCAGCAGTTTGCTGATCGGTTATGATGAGGAGTATATTTGGCTTTTGTTGCTGTGCACGTACTGCAAAACTTGCAATAGCCAGAGAAAGAAACAATAATGTTTTCTTTAACATAATTAAAAACCTGGATTTTGTCGGGTAATACTTTTATTCACATCCAGCTCGTTTTGTGGCAATGGATAAAGCTCATGTTTACCTTTTACAAAATTTGTACTCGCTACATAAGCGTATTGCGAACGGATGGCTTTCACAGCATCCTGAGTTAATTTGATCTTGTCGCCAAGCAGGTTCCACCTAACCAGATCAGATCTTCGCATCCCTTCAAAACATAATTCCCATGCCCGTTCATTTTGAATTCTAAGCAGAAAAGCGTCCTTCGATAATCCGGCAGGTAAATCTACTGTTGCGTTTGTACGCTTGGTTTGCAAGCCGGCAGTTAATACTGCGCCACTACCTACTCCATTAATGGTTAGGGTAGGTGGCGTGGTGTAGCCACTTCCGGCGTTTAAAATAGTTATTGCTGAAATTCTTCCGGAGGTGATTACTGGAACCGCTGAAGCATCTACTCCTGAACCGGTGATACTGATGGTTGTAGCAGCTGTATAGCCGGTTCCACCTGCACCAAGTGTAATGGTTATGGCACTGCCCGGAGTGTTAGTTGCATACGCTCTTCTTCTTACGGCATTTATCGCATCATAAGCTTCTAAAGTTGGACCATTATTCAACTCATTATCTATCTCTGCTTTCATCAGCAAAACATCAGCATATCGCATGGCAACATAGTTGATGTTGGTATAGGTTTTCTCCAAGGCAGAATTTTTTTGATATTCTCGGCTCCATTTTCCGGGCGTCCATGTTTCATCTTGTCTGGCGGTTAATAGCGGTACGCGATTTCCATTGGCGTCCAGGCTGTATCTGGCCACAGAAAAATCACGTCGCAAATCTCCGTTATCAAAACTGTTGTAAAAAGATGCCGGAACAAAAACCCGGTTTAATGTACTACCATAAAGGCCATTAGCTGTTAAACCTGCATTAAAATAACCAAAGCTTGAACTCGACGTTGTAGTAACTGCAGGTGTGTAGAAAGAAATTTCGAAAAGACTTTCTTTTGGCTCGAAAACCTGTTGCGATTGATTTTTGAAAACCTGGCTGTAGCTATTATTCAATTGATAAAGACCTGATGCTATAACTTCATTTACCTGGGTTTGCGCAATCTGATAGTATTTTGTGTAATCATTTGGCCTTTGCATGGCTCCATCGGCCCTTAGTGAATAACCACCTGCAAACATTGCCACACGAGCTAACATTGCCTTCGCACCAAATTTGTTAATACGCTCATCAGTGGGAAGAGCAGCCGGCAAAACTGCAATAGCGTCTTGCATGTCTTTAATTACCTGCTCGTAGATCACATAACGGTCGGTAAGCCCCAATTTTAAATCGTCTCCTGTAACTGAGCTCTTGGTTTTAAAAGGAACATCACCCCAAAGCCTGACCAATTCCGAATAGTAAAATCCCCTTAAAAATTTTGCTTCCCCCAGCATTCTGTTTAAATCAGCTTTCTCACCAGCCGACCCATTAGTATACAAATCCATTTGTGGAATCCGTTCAATCACCACATTGGCACGGTCAATTCCTGCATAGAGCGTTGACCAGGTGTTATAAAACATTGAATTTCCAGCCAGATAATAATAATGAGACACCTCTCTAAAATCGTTAACCGTTGTTCCAGGGCTTAAAAATTCAATATCAGTGTCTGCATCAAACACCAATGGAATGTTCCAAGCATAAGTATTGGGACTTTTCATTGCCTCGTAAATACCCAATGTGGCTGAATAAGCTTCACTAACAGAACGAAAATAATTCGCTGAGGTAAAGGCGGAATAAGGTTCAGTTTCAATTGCTTTTTTGCAGGAGGCCAATGGCATCAGCGCAATCAAACCAATAACTAAAACCTGTTTGATATCTTTATTTTTCATGTCGATCAATATTAAAGGGATAAATTTATACCAGCTACGAAAGATTTACCTCTTGGATAGGCACTGAAATCAACACCGGGTGTTAATGGATTATTGATAACGTTCACTTCCGGATCGTAACCCGAGTAATTGGTAAATACATGGAGATTATAAGCCGTAAAATAAATACGGGCATTCTTGATTTTTACTTTTTCCAACCATTTTTTTGGAAATGTATAACCCAAGCTTACATTATTGATTCTTAAGAAAGAACCATCTTCTATCGCGTAACGAGTTAACCGACCTGCAGTTACGCCGGCAATTGAAGCCACTGTATTTTTACCACTATTTAATGCTTCCAATTCAGCCGGATTGGTTACCAATTGTCCTGCTGCATTTATATTGGTCCATCTGTCTGCCTGGAAAGCAAGATTACTATTATAATCGCCGGATATGGCCAGATTATTCTGAATGTTTGCATTGTAAATGTCGTTTCCATAAGTAAAATCAAGAAAAATACTTAAATCAATTCCCTTATAGCTAAAGTTATTGTTGATACCTCCAGTAAATTTAGGGTTTGCATTTCCAATAATTGTTCGGTCGAAATCATTTATCAACCCATCCGGCGTACCGTTCGGGCCACTTAAATCTGCATATTTGGCATAACCCGGCTGTACAACTGTTCCGTTATTAACCACTCCGGATTTTAGCGTGTAAGTGTTTGTGGCGGCATTAAAGTTAAAGTCATTCACCGGATACAATCCATCGCTGGTATAGCCATACATAATACCCACCGGTTGACCAACTTGCAGGATATAATCATTGAAGGCTGTATTGTAGCTGCTCACCAACAGCGAATTTTCGCCATCACTTAATTTCAACACCTTTGTTCTGCTAAATGCGATGTTAAAGTTAGTATTCCATTGGAAAGCAGCATTTCTGATATTAATGGTATTTAAGGTAAATTCAACTCCTTTACTGGAAGTTTCGCCAATATTTTGAAGCTGCGTCGTAAAACCGGAACTGGCCGGAATACGGGTATTATAGAGCAGATCTTTCGAGCGGTTATCGTAAATATCTGTTGTCAGGGTGATCCTTTGTTTCAATAAACCTAAATCCAAACCCACATTACGCTGTACCACCGTTTCCCACTTCAAAAACGGGTTGGATAAATTTGATTGATAAGCGCTGCTAATTATCTGATTATTCAAAGGATAATTACCGGTAACAAAAGTACTCAAGGCAGCATAATTTGCAATTCTGTTATTGCCCGAACTTCCGTAACTCACACGTAGTTTCAGGTCAGAAAAAATCTTGTTTCCTTCCATGAAAGGCTCATTGATAACTCTCCATGCAACGGCTGCCGAAGGAAAATAACCAAACACATTTTCAGAACCAAATTTAGAAGACCCATCCCGCCTTAGCGAAGCGCTCAGTAGATATCTACCTTTATAAGCATAGTTTCCTCTTGCAAAAAAAGATAGCAGCTTATCATCCTCGGCGTATGATGTCGGAAAACCTGCCACGGTTCCAGCACCCAAATTATCAAAACCATTATTTACAGCGGGAAAACCGCTTGCCGAAGCCGAAAAATTCTCCGAGTAATTGTAAATATACTCCTGCCCCAAAGAGAAATCCATTTTATGGTCTTTTGCAAATGTATTGGCGTAGGTAAATACGTTGTTAAAGGAAACACGTTGTGTTAGCGCATCACTAATACTTCCATTCGGTCCGCCTGCACGAATTGCCTGGATGTTAGTGGCATCGATAAAGGTTTTAATTTTATTGGTCTGGCTGGTGTAACTAATCAATCCATTGTAAGTTAAGTGGTCTAAAATATCATATCTTGCAGTTGCACTGGCATTCAGGCTTTTTATTGATTGTTTGATCTCCCGGGAGTTAAGCGCAACCAGAGGGCTCTGAAAAGCTGGACTGCCTTGGTTATCTAATGGATCAACGGTATCATCCAACAAATCAAGATCACTGTTGCCTTTACCATTTATCGGCCGGTATTGAAGTAAGGTTTGCAAAAAACTTAACCTGGCATTACCCCCTGTTTGTGTTCCCCCTGTACCATAAATTGCCTGGTTTGAATAGTTTACAATACCGGTTACCACTGCTTTCTTACCAATATTGTTGGTTACGGTAAGTTTAGCGATATCTTTATTTGCACCACTGTTTAACAAGAGTCCGTCATTGTTATTTTTTGAATAGAAAAGGTTGTATCTAATCTCGCTATTACCTCCGTTAATGCTTATTTTATGGTATTGGTTCGTCACCGTTTTGCCTAAAACCTCGTCCTGCCAGTTAATGCCGGGCCTATTGCCGTAATTAATTTGTAAAGAATCAAAAGACCCATAGGTATTGATGAAGCGCTGAAGCCTGGTGGCATCACGAACCGAGTTTTCATAAGCATACTGCGCATATTGAAGCGGACTCAAAACAGGCAAATATTTACTTGTAATTCTGGCACCCACATAGCCGTCGTAGTTGATGGTGGTTTTTCCGCCTTTAAGTTTTTTAGTCGTAACCAAAACCACTCCGTTAGCACCACGTGCACCGTATATTGCAGTAGCAGAAGCATCTTTTAGTACATCTATAGATTCCACATCCATTGGATCCAAGAATGCCAACCCCTCGGTTTGTGGCACACCGTCTACCACATATAAAGGTTCGTTACTTTGCGTAATTGAAGTTCCGCCTCTTATTTTTATTGATGGTTCGGCACCGGGATCACCACTGCCCACAGTTACCTGCATCCCGGCAATTCTACCTTGCAAAGCTTGAGCTACATTTTGAACAGGAACTTTGGCAATTTCAGTACCGCTGATGGATGATACAGACCCGGTTAAACTCCCACGAGTGGTCTGCTGCCCATAGCCGGTTACCACAACTTCATTGAGTGTATTGGAATCATCTTGTAATTTGGCATCTATAACCATTCTGTTATTTACCCTGATTTCTACCATCTTTGAACCAACGTATCGGTAGACCAAAGTTGCATTGGCAGGAACATTGATTTGGTAGGTTCCGTTTTGCGAAGATACCACAGCATTTTTGGTTCCTTTTTCCATGATTGTAGCTCCGGGGATAGGTTGGTTGGTTCCATCTCTAACTACACCTTTTACCGTAATCACATTTTGAGCTTGTGATACTGTAACTAAGCATAGCAGGAATAGCATAAGTACGATTTTTTTCATTTCAGTTAGGTTAGTTTGGCATTTATTCTTTAATATGTTGGTTAGTTCATTTTGAAATTTATTTGTTGCAAACTATTTGCAAATACCGGTTATTCTCAGAAAACGAATCTATGTAATAGATCTATTCTAGGATTTCAAATTTGATTAAATTATTATCAAAATTGATTAGCAATGACGTTAGACAACCATTTTTTGCTTTATGTTTTTAACGGTACCATACTTTTGAAATACATTTGCAGCACAACCCAATAACCCTGCTCTGTTACCAAGACTTGCAGCAACAATTTGGGCGGATCCCGGGTTTGTGGGTATAGCTAATGCTAATACTCTTTTTTCAATTTCCCTAATGTAGAAGGAACCCGATTCACTTATACCTCCACCAATAATTATTCTTTGTGGATTAAATAAGTTGATGAAACTTACAATTCCAGTGGCCATATAATCAAAATGGCGTTCCATGACTTCGATTGCATCTCCCTCCCTTAGCATGTAACGACTAACAACATATTTGGCATCAACATGTTCAGGTGCATCAGCGCAGATAGATTGATAGTGATTAACCATTGCGCTAACCGAAGCATAAGCCTCCAAACATCCTCTTGCCCCACAAGCACAAGCCGCACCTTGATGGTTTACAATGATGTGTCCCAGTTCAGCCCCCCTGTTCTTATAGCCCCCGTAAAGCTTAGAATCAATGAGTACAGCACCGCCTATTCCTGTACCTACAGTAATAAATACCGCGTCACTATACCCCTTCGCTGCTCCGTAAGTAACCTCTCCTAAACCCATCAGATTTGCATCATTGTCAATAACGATATTTTTTCGCGTAACCAGTTTAAGTATATTCCCTAATTCTACATTTACAAAACCAGGTAAATTGATTCCGCCTGCAATCACAATATTGTTCTCGATTATGCCGGGAAATCCAACACCTACCCCCAGAATAGAATTTTCATATCTTTTGGTACAATCTTTAATCGCTTCTGTCATGTAGCCGATTACAGCACCGTGTGTATTTACATTTTTGAGTGAAAGCGTTGTTGAGTATAGGATTTCACCGTGGACATTTACAACGCCGCACTTAATGGAAGATCCGCCGACGTCAATACCTATTGCATTTAATTGGTTCATTTTCGAAAATTTTTAGCTAGAGATAATTTGTGATTGATATTCAATTGATATGATGAATAAAATCAAAACCTAAGTTACAGGCATTTCGATCTTTATGCTTTCAGTTTTAGCCCGAAATATTTCGGTTTTGGGCAAATCCGGAAATCTATTCTGAGCGGCAGGTATGTGAATAGAATGTGATTCAACCAACCTCCATCAAGTTTTTTTTCTAACCAAAACCTAAAGCATTTTAATGAAAATCAAAAATACAAATGCCCTGAATGAGCTAATTTCACAATTGAGTATACGCAGATTATTCAACAAGCAAAAAAATAAATCCATCAATGAAAAAAGTACTTATCCTATTCGTTATTTGTACACTGGCGTCAAAAAGTTACGGCCAGCAAGAAAACCAATGGTTTTCCAAAGCAACAGAGGTAATTGAATTTCAACTTAAAAAAGCGGCAACTATTTATATTCCAGGTAAGAATCCTCGTTCCATTAATCCCGATGGCACAGTAAGGTTGGCATCATATAAAGATTGGACAACCGGTTTTTTTCCAGGCTCGTTATGGTACGGGTATGAACTTACCGGAAACAAAACCCTTGTCGATGATGCCAGGCGTTTTACGCTAGCGCTGGATTCGGTTAGATATATTACCAATACACATGATGTTGGCTTTATGCTATTTTCCTCTTACGGAAATGCCTACCGGATTACCGGCGATGAACAATATATACCTGTTTTAAAAGATGGTGCAAAAAACTTATTAAAACGCTTCGATCCTAAAATCGGCGTGGTCAGATCATGGGATTTTGCCTGGTGGAATTTCCCTGTTATTATTGATAACATGATGAATTTAGAATATTTGTACTGGGCTTCAGGTTTTCTAAAACAGCCCGACTATGCAAATGCCGCAAACGCACATGCGTTGACAACGATTAAAAACCATTTCAGAAAAGATTACAGCTCCTATCATGTAGTAGATTATGATGCAAAAACTGGAAAGGTTATTCGAAAGGCAACACACCAAGGTTTGACTGATGAATCTGCCTGGGCACGCGGGCAAGCTTGGGGGCTTTATGGATATACAATGTGTTATTCCTATTCCAAAGATCAAAGATTTTTGAATCAGGCTGAACATATTGCAGCATTTATCATGAATCATCCGAAAATGCCAAAGGATAAAGTGCCTGCATGGGATTTCGATGTTCACAATGCCCTCGACACCGCAGAGCGGGCGCCAAGGGATGCTTCAGCCGCAGCAGTGATTGCATCCGGGCTATTGGAATTGAGTACTCAGGTTAAAGATGGCCGTAAGTACCTCACCTATGCCGAAGATATTCTGAAATCCCTTTCCTCTGATGCCTATTTAGCAAGACCCGGGGAGAATAAATATTTCATATTGAAGCATAGTGTTGGTGCTTTCCTTTATAATTCTGAAATTGATACTCCGCTTGATTATGCAGATTACTATTATCTGGAGGCGTTGAAACGGTATAAAGAAATTAAAAAAATCGATTTAAAATCATTCAAAAAATCTTAACTATGAAATTAAGAATATTTTATATCCTCATCATGTTTGAATTGTTCTTTGGAAATTTAAAGGCACAGGAAAGCCCGATTTCTAAACAAGATTTCAACAACATTAACCTAACCTATCCCGGGTTAGAAAAAGTCAATCAACAGTTTCAATCTGCCAGGTATGAGCAAGCAGCTCAGGAATTATTGATCTATTATCGAAACCGAAAAAAAATACACCATCCCGAATTCAATATCGGAGAAGAATATCGGTTTAAAGGAAAATCGATCGGGGCTGCCAATCAAGAAAAGGCAGACAATGCATTACTACACAAATTCCAGCCCCATAAAGGATATGGATTTTTCGATTACGGAAAAGATATCAACTGGCAGCTTTGGCCGGTAAAAGACAATGAGGTAAGATGGCAACTGCATCGAGTATATTGGTGGCAACCTATGGGCTTGGCGTATCGCAGCAGTGGTGAGGAAAAATATGCAGCAGAATGGGTGTACCAATTCGGAGATTGGGTGAAGAAAAATCCACTAGGGCTTTCTGCAGATAACGATGCCTACGCCTGGAGACCCTTGGAAGTTTCAGAAAGGGTACAAAGTTTGCCTGGAACCTTTAATCTGTTTCTTCCGTCAAAGAACTTTACGCCTGCATTTTTAATGGCGTTTTTGAAATCTTTCCATCAGCAGGCAGATTATATTCCACAACATTATTCTAAAGAAGGTAACCATCTGTTATTTGAGGCTCAAAGAATTTTATTTGCAGGCTCATTTTTCCCCGAATTTAAGGAATCACCATTTTGGAGAAAAAGTGGTATTGATGTGTTAAATGCAGAAATTAAAAAACAGGTTTATGCCGATGGTGTACAGTTTGAGTTATCCCCCGCGTATCATGTCGCCTCGATTGATATCTTTCTAAAAGCTTACAACGCGGCTAAAATGGCTGGTGTTGAAAATGAATTTCCTGAAACTTTTAGCAAAACGATTGAGAAAATGATTATGGCCAATATTGACTTTTCTTTTCCGGATTACAATGCACCTATGTTCGGCGATTCCTGGATTAATGATAAGTCGGGGAGAATTCGGCAATATCAAAGTTGGGCAAAAAGCTTTCCCGGGAATAAAGTCATCAAATATTTTGCAACCGAAGGAAAAGAGGGAGAATTGCCTGACCACCTCTCTCATGCATCCAGCAATGCCGGTTTCTACACGTTTAGGAACGGATGGAAAAATCAATCAACCGTGATGGTATTAAAGGCAAGCCCTCCGGGCGAATTCCATGCTCAACCGGATAATGGAACTTTTGAACTGTTTGTTAAGGGGAGAAATTTTATGCCGGATGCCGGAGCTTTCGTATACAGTGGTGATGCGGAAATCAATAAGCTTCGGGAACAATATCGTCGAACCAAAATGCACAATACGCTTACTTTGGATGATCAGGACATGATAATAACCAAAGCGAAGCAAAATAAATGGAAGGCGGGAAAAATGATGGATATTCTGACTTTTACCAATCCAAGCTATAAAGATTTGGAACATCAGCGAAGCGTTCTTTTTATCGATCAAAAATACTTCCTCATCATTGACAAAGCAATAGGACCTGCTACAGGCAAATTAGATGTACGTTTCCATTTAAAAGAAGATGCAAAACCGGTTTACGACAAATCGAAAAGCTTAGTTTACACCACTTACCAAGACGGAAACAATTTATTGATACAATCCCTGAATTTGGATGAAGTTGCTTTATTGGAAGAACAAAGTAAAGTTTCATACGAGTACCGAAAAGAGTTAGCCAGACCTGCTTTGGCATTTGAAAAGCAAAAGAATGATGTAAAGCCGCAGTATTTTATATCGGTCGTTTACCCGTTCACAGGTGCAAATGCTCCGGAAATCAAAATCCGCAGAAACGATAGTAAGCCGGATTTGGAAAATATTAATATAACTATAACAATCGATGGAATAGAGAAGAAAATCCAGGCAGATTTGTTGAAGTAATCATTTATCCCAATCAAAACCTAACCAAATATGATAAAAAAGCCAACCAAAATCGTTAGCGCATTACTGTTGCTGTCTGTTTTAACAATGAGTTGCGGGAAAGAAAGTACAGGAGTGATAGCGCTACCAGGGCAAATGAAAATAAACACCATCAATGCTGCGAGTAATCAAGATAATATAGCCAATAATGGAGATACACTCCTATTTGTTAACTACGAAAACGGCACCCGCAACTCGGGCATTCAGGGTCTTGATACCACGCATGCCACTGCAAGCGATGCCTCTTACATCGTAACGCCGGGACGAGATGGTAGTTATGCAATTGCTCACAAGGTCGTTCTTGGGAACACCGGGTATTATTCGGATAATAATTGGAGGAGTGAGAGTGCCACAAGCCAATTGGTAAATGGAAAATTTGTTCGGGGTGATGAGCGCAGATATGAATGCAGTCTACTTTTAAAAGATTGGATGCCATATTCAAGTGGTATGTCACAAGCGGGCGATATTATTTTTCAGGGTAAACTCGGAGGCGGAGGTAATCCGGCCTGGTATTTCATGACCAAGAGAAATGAAATTGCCTTCCGGATGCCAAACAATAACCTGCAGAAAACAATTATTCCGGATTTCAGACCATACATCAATCAATGGATAGATTTTAGAGTAGACGTGAAATGGGAAGACGGGCCAACAGGTTATTATAAAGTGTATGTAAAACTACCGGGCAGTGCTGATTACGCCCTGATTTGGCAAGCAGATAACTTCCATACCTATTTGGCCGATAACCCGAATTCGACAAACGGGTACAGCAAATGGGGCCTATACCGTCCTGATCAAAATCTTGCAAACGGTGATGTCCAAACCAGGATCATTTATCATGATAACATTAGAATTATTAAGTTGCCACTACAATAAAGTTATCCATTATTAAACAGATACAGAATGAATATTGACCTTTCAGGAAAAACGGCCATCGTTACGGGATGCAAGAGTGGTATTGGAAAGGCTATTGCAATTGCCTTAGCAGCGGCTGGAGCTGATGTTATCGGCGTATCCTCGAGTTTAGAAACTGATGGCAGCGAGGTTGAAAATGAAATCCAAATGATGGGAAGGAATTTCTATGCCTATCAGTGCGACTTTGCCGACCGGAGCAAAATTTACCGCTTTATTAGCGAGGTTAAACAAAAACATGCCTGCATTGACATCATAGTCAACAATGCAGGCACGATATTACGAAAGCCGGCTTCAGCCCATTCAGATGAACTCTGGGATGAGGTCATCTCTATTAATCAGACAGCCCCATTCATTCTCAGTAGGGAATTTGGAAAGGATATGGTTTTTCGCGGAAGTGGTAAAATCATCTTTATCGCATCACTTCTATCCTTTCAGGGCGGCATAAACGTGCCCAGTTATGCTGCCAGCAAAGGTGCGGTCGCATCCCTGACGAAGGCATTTGCCAACGAATGGGGAGGCAAAGGGGTAAATGTTAACGCGATTGCTCCGGGATATATTTCGACATCCAACACACAAGCACTCCAGGAGGATGAGAACAGAAATTCGCACATTATATCAAGAATTCCCGCCGGACGATGGGGCACGCCCGAAGATATCAAGGGACCACTTCTGTTTTTAGCCTCTCCAGCCAGTGATTACGTCCATGGAACAATATTGGTTGTAGACGGAGGATGGATGGGAAGGTAAACGGGAGCTTTGCTCGGCTGGATAAACCGCGAATACGATGGTACTAAGAGCTGACTTAAAAATAAACGAGGGTTTTAAGTTATGGGGTAAACAAATATTGAGCCCTTGATGCATAAACCAATTAATTTGGCCCCTTTCTGCCAATTCTCTAAAATGCATAAAAGCAAAACTTTACAGCAAATTTATTTCGACGAGACGGGGTCGTGTGCTTTGGTTTATCCACTTGAGTCTACGATGATATACTTTCGTTTTTTAAGAGAAATAATTAATTAATCTTATACTTTATGCTAGCTAGTTGCACCTTACCAACCTTTTTCTAAAAGTTCTATAGCTTTCTCTAGTAATTCATCTTTACCTTCAACAATACCCTTTACAGTTGGTTTGATAGGAAAATCAATCTTAACTCCAATTTTTTGCGTTGGTGTACCATCTGGATAAAATACTCCAATCCCGGAAATCATAGTGGAAATTCCTCCGGGTAAAACAATAGAAGTAACATTTCCATCAGCACCAGAAGTTTGACTTCCAATAACCTTAACATTTGAAGCACTTTGAAAGGCAACGGTAGTATATTCAGCCTGACTCTGTGATGTTGCATTCACTATGACAATTACTTTGCCTTTATACACTGAAGAATTGTACCCCCCTCCATTACTTAAAGGTGTGCCAAAGGTAAAAGCGCCTGGATTACCAGGGCTAAAGAAAGTAAATTTGACGAAAGGTGTATATGATGATTTTATAAAATTACCAAAAGTAAAAGGCATAAAATTTGAGGGATAACAACGCATATCTACAACAATTCCCTTGGTATCTTCAAACAGTTTGATAATATTTGGCAAATCATCATTCTTATATTTTCCAGGATAGAGATATCCTATTTTATCATTTAAGAGTTCGTAACCAGTTGGCTTAATATAGTCTAAATTCTTATACCTAAACCTAAGGTCAACTAATGGGATTTCTATAGTCAAATCTTTACCGAATCTCTTTATAGAAATTTTCATAACCGTTTCATTCGATCTCAGGAGATAATTAAGTGGCATATCTCTCAATTGTGTTTCATAGTTGGATGCGGGCGTCAGAGGAAGAAAACGCCTAACCAAATTTGGTACAGTTTGATCGTTAATCAATGTTATCTCATCACCGATTTTTAGCTTTTCTTTAACGTTTAATGTATCCGTAAAAAATCCTGTTATGATAAGTTTATTTTCAATAAATTTTGCTTGAAATGGCGTGACATACTTGCCCTTGAAATTTTCTAACGACCGGTTGTTGCCCCAAATGTTAGCATGGGTATCTTGTACTCTTGCTATAAGTCTCAATGTAGCCAAAGTATATTCATCCTCATTCTTAGCGTTTACAAAAGCGGGAATAAATTCTTTTAATATATTTTCCCAGCCTCCATCAATCAGATCTTTATAAGGAAAAAAGTAGTTAATCATTGCCCAGTATCGGTAAAGTGAAAGTAGACGGTAGCCTGCATCGGGATATTTCATATTGGCATAGGCTAATTCATGCTTAAATTCAGGATTTCCAGCACCTGCAACACCTACCCAGTAATTGTCGCCCTGACTTCGGTTTTCCAGTATAAATGCTAATTTATTTGTCAGGGTTTCGCTTAATACATTTCCAGTAAATAAATCTCCATAGTTTGGCTTTATCTTGTGGTCTTTATCTTGTGCAATGCATTTGATGCATTTGTCTGGTTTTCCGAATTTATCTAAAAAAACTTCGAGGTTGTTACTTAATGAGATGTTATCCTTGGCGGATAGGACAGCAGGCAATAACCTAAAGAGCGCCGCATCCCAATTATAATCACCTTGATTAATGTTAGAATGATGATATTTTAGGAAAGCCCAATATTGTCCAGTGATATTAAGGTTGTCAATTTGTTTATCTGTTAATGATATGTTTCCAATTTCAGACCCCTTAGAAAATACGGTGTCACGGGTTGCTTTATAAACTTTGGCAAGCATGGCTTTTTCGAAGCGTTTGCCGTCTATAAATAGCTCGAAATTATCGAACCAGACTTTTCCGTCTCCTTCTAACAAACCTCCAAAATGAATTGATTTCACCTCGCTGCTGTACGGCAATTGTATATTATATTGTTTCCAATCGTTGGTACCATTAACTCCTTGCTGCAACATATTCTCAAAGCCAAGGTTTGCACCAGCTTCGCCATCAAGCCTCAACCATATCCCGCACGCTGTTTTTACATTCTGAGTTTTTAAATATCCTCTAAGTTCAATCTTCTTGCCGATGAAACTTTTAGGAATAATATATTCTATGGCTGCATACTGTTCTTTCTTGCCGAATCGTTCAATGGATACGCTATACCTGCCTTTATAACTGACCAGACTGTCTACCTTTGTAATAAAGTCTTTAGCCTGACTATCGGAAAAATTTAATTTCCAGCCTTCTGGATTCCTGGTTTTGGAGTCCAATTTTTCGAAATCACCATTTGAAGCGATTTGACCGGTACAACTGTTTGCAAAAAGCAAAAAGTATAGAATAAGAAACTTATACATTAATAAAGCGTTAGCAACAAATATTTCAATTTATTATCAAATTAACAATTAATTTATCATCTTAAATTAATGTTAAATTATGATGCTACCACATTTGTTTAATTATCATTCGTTTTTTGAGACGAAATTTATGCTAAAGATTTTTTGGCCTATCATAAATCTTTGTTTTTTGATAAATATTTTAGTTTTTATCATTCAAATTTAATTTTTTAACTTGACGTTTGATAACCTAAGATTGACGCTCATGAAGACCATTATGTCCGCTCTTTTTGTTTGCCTAAGCTATTTCTCATTCGCACAGCAAGTCGAAGAAAAGTTGAGCAAAATTTATTACTCGGATTCCGATACCATAAAATACAAATATTCAGCTTATCCAGACACATTTAAACTAGCTATAGGGAAAGTGGATACCACAAGTCCCGGAACGGATGTATCCAAAGGAATAATAATGACTGCTTTTATAGGAAAGGATACGTTACGGATCAATGGCGATAATTTTCCTTACGGAAGGAGAACTTATGTGATTATACAGACGCCAAGAAAAAAGACCGTAGTCATTTTCAGGTATAACGCAGTTTCCGCCAGCTTCTCTCAGCATTACATTGATGAGAATGAAGGGAAAATTTCTTATGAAATTCCAGAAGTATATGAATTGGCTAATATCATTTGGACGTTGTCTCCGAGCGGAAAAACCGCAACCGATTTACAGAAGAATACCGATTATTATAAAAGAGTAGAAAAATACTTCAGTCCTTATTTAGACCATCCTGTGTTTAAAAAACTTCAATTTCAGAAGAACGAAATTGCAAATCAGTACTACGAGTTCAGAGAAAACAGCTTCATTTATAAATTTGAGGGCAATAGGATTGTAAACGGAGGAGTTCATAACTATGTTTTTGGCTCTGATTGGGATGGCTTCACCAATCTGTTCACGGATTTACTACCCTTGGTAAAGGATTTTGCTGTTCAATCTAATTTCAGAAAATTTTATGTTGCAAATAAGAAGTTTTATAATGATGATCTAAGGCGGGTTGAAGAGCTTTTACCAGTTAGAAGTATGTGGAATTGGCTTGAAAAAGAATTTCCGGCAAGGCATAATGCATATAAAATTATCTTTTCACCGTTGATTGGCGGCTCACACAGCACGCAAAAATATTATGGCATGAACGAGAAGACCAATAAATGGTTCAGTGAAACGGTTATGTTTATCTGTGATGCAAATCGCTATGATATTAGAAAGGAACTTTCCGAAACAGCGAAAAAAGGGCTGATGTCCGGTATAGTATTCACCGAAATCGACCATAATTATGTAAATCCAATCAGCTCTAAATATAGCAAGGAAATATCCGAAATCTATAATTCCGAAATATGGACTAATGAAAAAAACAGCTTCTATAACAATCCGATGTCAGTCTTTAATGAATACATGACTCATGCTGCATTTTGTGTATGGGCTCGGGATAGTTTTGATCAAAAGACAAGTGAATTTGTTATCGAGGAAAGAGTCAAAATGAATCGCGAAAGAAGAGGATTTATTATGTTTGATAAATTTACCAATGCCTTGCTAAAACTCAAACAAGACAATCCAACGAAGCTTCTCTCTCAACTGTATCCTGAAATAATTAGTTGGTCAAGAGGGCAATTAGAGAGTAGAGTAAAATAAGTTAAAATTAATCTTGCGATCGCGATTATCTAGTATTAAACTAAGGTTGTCTGAGTTTTTGATAAAGATCATCAATTGGAAATGTTCTTTTTTTGAGACTGTTTCATCGGTTTGCTATCTAATAATTATTAACCATCACCAAGTTACAGCTAGAGAGGTCATTTTTGAATACAAAGCGCTCAAGCCAAATGTTCCCTGCATGCCGTAATCTCTGATAGTTTTTTTCAAACCATTCTCGAAGGTTATGGTTAGCGTAGCTGTCTGGTCGTCTGTCCATGGAACCTGATATTGATCATTCAACTTTTTTATATTTATGTAGTTTGCCAAGTCACTTAATTCTTTAAATATATCCATTGATAAAATTTTTGAAGATTTGCCTTTGGTTTTGGTAAATCCAATTCCCTCGAAATCACCTTTACCACTAGAATATAGTGTCAAACTAAATATTGGACAAGTACCAAAACAACCTGAAGTATTCATTTTGATAGATTTTACGATGTCGTTTTCAGGTGCTTCCAACTCAACGAAACTATTATATTTAAAAACTAGTGTATCCGTAATTATAACCTCCTTATAAGAAAAAGGAATTTTATTTGTGAGGTCAGGTTGTTGGGTTTTACGAAACAGCCTTAAATAGTTTTTTGTGCCAATTTTTATTGGCTTTATAAGCTCACAGTTTTCAAATGAATTTTTAGAAAATCTAAAAAGTTTAAATTTATTATTCCCTTGGTCTATAAAGACATATGATATATAATCATACCAATATGCAATAAAAACCAAGTCTGTTAAACCATCATTAGTAATATCTACCTTCTCCCAATTCTTTATATCCCAGTTAGCAAATATGCCCTCACACGCAAGATTTTTTAAAAGGGAATCCGTTGGTTGTATTTGAAATTTCCCGAATTTATCTTTCACAAATTGGGGATTTTCCGACTTTACGAAATCATTTACATCGGTATCAGTAATCAAACTATCTACTTTATTACCGTAAGCAGCGGAATTAAAAAAGAAAATGGAGAATATCAAGATTGCTGAGAGACGCATGTTATTTTATTTTTAACTAATATAATTTAAAGTGTGTGGATATTGGTATAGGTTTAAAAAGTTTTTTTTCATTTTTTGAGATGAATGTGGATAAACCACAGCTGATTGACCCCGTCTGGCTGGAAGTTAGATTCGCCTTAAGTAATAAATATCAAAGAGTTATATATTTGGCGATGTGGGGCCAAATAAATAGGTTTTTCCAGTCAGACCGCATTTACCCCTTTGTATAGTTTATCGGCAATACCTGTCATGGCAAGTGATTTACTATGCCTGGGTTAGTTGCAAGCGCTGGCTTTTAGGACATACAATTTGTCGCCTCAAGAAATAACTGGCAATGATGAGATAAGTTAGCTGAACTCCTAAAATAATATCGGGAAACACTTGCCAAAAGATAGATTATTTTTGATATCTAATCAGGATGCGTTCAGCACAGCATTACCGGCATGCCCTTGCTGAAGGTAAAAGCTGATAAGATTACTCAGCTGTTCTATATCAAAAGGCTTGGCCACATAGGCTGATGCGCCTGCAGCCGTGGCAATATGTTCACCGTCACGGCTTGCCGAAATAACAATCACCGGGAGGTTTTCTGTCAGGGGGTTCGATCGGATCATGGCCAGTATCTGGTCACCAGACAGCACAGGCATCCAGAGATCAAGCACCACCAGATCTGGTTTTTGTGCTTGGATTAACTGAATCATGTTTAAGCTGTTAAGCTCTGTAATGACCTCAAAGGGTGCATCATCAAACATCACCTCCAAAAGATCGATTATTCCTTCATCATCATCACAGATTAGTACCTTTTTATTGCTCATTTTTTGCCTTTCCGTTTTGTGGCAGGGTAAAACTAAATGTTGACCCTTTTCCTTTTTCACTCTCAACCCATAGTGTCCCGCCATGGTTTTTTATTATCTGGTCACAGATGTAAAGTCCTATCCCCATTCCAGGAAAACGCTTTTGTAGTTCTCCACCGCGGAAAAAACGTTCAAATACTTTTTTCTGGTCTTCCGGACTGATGCCCACACCAAAATCCCGCACCGAGCATTTAACATATTCACTGACCTTTGCAATATGAACTTCTACTTTTTTTGATTCAGGTGCGTATTTGATGGCGTTGGATAGCAAATTATTAATGACCTGCACGATATGGGATTCATCTCCCATAATTATGGTATTGGATTTTCCGCTAACGACTATCTCATGTTTAATCGAGGTCGCCCGTATCCCGTCAATGGCTTCCTGAACAAGGTTATCAAAATCTAAACTTGCTTTATGAAGTTCGATGTTGCCCGTCTGAATCCGGGATACATCAAGTAGTTCTGTTATCAGATTATTTAGCCTGTCTACATAAAGAACAACCTTATCTAACGTTGCATTGTATTTTTCCGAAGCTTCTGCGGGCTTCATTTTATTCAACACTTGTAAAAAGCCCTTTATGGTGGTTAGCGGGGTTTTAAGTTCGTGGCTGGCAATGGAGAGAAAATCATCCTTTCTACGCTCAATTTCCTTTCTTTCGGTTATGTCTTCTATGGCCAGTAAAATCTGGTCTTTAAACTGGCCTTCAAGTTCAACGCGATAGGCATTGAGCAACATGGTTTTTTTTCCGATGTGTGGAAAATCATGTTCCACCTGAAAGTCGATAACCGGATTATTGGTTGGAAGAATTTTGACTAGCAGCTCCCGAAGTGCCGGAATGTCCCATTGGTGGTTTCCAAGTTCATATAAATCCTGCCCAAGGGTTTCCTCTGCTGTTACTTTGAAGGTTCGAAGAAAATGGTCGTTAGCACTCAAAACCCTGAATTTCGGATCAAGTACCAACAGGCCTTCCCTTACGGTGTGAATGATGCTGGAGAGAAAGGCTTCACTTGTCCGCAGTTCAGCAGTGCGCTCTTCAATTTTACGTTCTATAAGCTGTTTTTGCTGCCTTAAATCATGTTCTGCTTTCTTTCGGGTGGTGACATCATTCTGCACACCAATAAAATGGGTCAGTTTACCTGATTTATTTTTAACCGGTGACATATAAAGTTCATTCCAGAACAGTTCGCCGTTTTTGCGGTAGTTGCGGATCTCTACGCGGCAGTGTATACCCTTTTCAATCGATTCCCGCAAGATTTCCCGTTCTTTCTGTGCCCGGTCGTCCGCCTGCAAAAACCTGCAGTTGTGCCCGATGATCTCCCTTCGATCATAGCCGCTGATGGTTTCAAAAGAGGTATTGCAATAAACGATGGGGTTGTCGGGCTGGGTGTTATCTGTAATAATGATACCCGAAATGGAGGCGTCCAACGCCTGGGTGAGCAGCTCAAAATTATCAGTGAGGTTTTCACCTGAAAAGCTAAATTTTCCGTTATTAAATGTATTCAAATTTAGGACAAAATTAATCTTGAATGCGAACAACTAAAATGTTGAAATTGTTTGCAAAAAAAATCAAATCGTATCAAAAAAATGTAACCTATCGAAAATCAGTAAATTAATTTCTGATTTTTTTTGGTCTTGCAAAAAAATTAATGGATACAAGTCAATTTGGAGGCTTTGGGCATCTGTTCGCACAAACATCCTCTTACACTCCAATTTTTTTTATGACATAACCGGTTATGGTTCCAGGTGCCGTATGATTTCCCCAGGCAAAACTCAGCAAGGAATAGCTTTCCGATTTCCATCCTCTCATAGTACTTGATTGCGATTCCCGTTTTTCAATCAGACTATAAACTAGACATTTATTAGCCAGCAAAGAACACTAATTCGTTTATAGACTAATCGTAAAATCCTAAAAGCGCCCATAGGCAATCAAAGGGCTGTCTGCTAAAGGGATCGAAGATTGCATTACAATGCATGGAAACTAAAACGATAAATATGGAAATCTTTGCAAATAAATTCGAAAGGCTCAGTACGGAATTAAAGAATTATAGAACATTTATAGGAAAACCGGATGCAAAAAAAATAATGTTTTCTAAACTTGTGAATAGTTTTTTAACGACCTATGTAAAGCCAAAAGGCTCAAAGGTTATACGTTTAAATCCCTAGCTAACTTTTGCTTTATAGTCAAAGCTTTTTGGTAAAACTCATCCGTACAAAGGTTTTATTTTGTGGCCTCTGGGAGGTTATGTGCAATACAGGACAAAGCGAAAATTGGATTTTGCTATCCTTACAAATCTTTTAATAATAAATTAACAGTTATTCGCCTGCTTAAATCTCGCACTAGGCAGTGAAATCCATACTTCACGAAGCATAATTTAGAGATGATTGCATTAACGACAGTTCAAATGAACCCTACCGATGAGTAATGGTTTCTGAAAAACTTCTTTCTATAGCTAAGTCACAAGCAATCAGAAACTACCTGCAGGGGGCGTCCCTCATTAAAATCAACTCACAATATATTTAGAAGAAATCAGTAACAAGAGTACCCTATCGGACTTCGCCTCATCATAATTATCCTTTAACAACTTATTGATATGGCTATTATGCAGTTTGACCGCCGCCATTTGCAGTATCTGAAAGGATGCCATCTCAACACTTTCAATATTCTGCAGATAAAAAATTATCGAAAGATCCTGAAGTTCCGCTTCACCTTCCTGTTCAGCTATCGCCTCAAAAGCATCATCTATAAGACCTGCCAAACCGTGGATGCTACCCCGGTTAACCTCAGCATCTAGCAATGTATAGATCAGTTGCATACGGGCAATCTGCTTTTCCACATTTGCAACCGTGTCGATTATAGCCTTACGAAGGTCTGAAAACTGAGCCTGATCAAGCAGTGATGGCAATCTTTTCACCAGATGTACCTTTGCAGCATAAATTCGGTCAAGGTGTTTTAGGAAAAATAACTTCAGTTTTTCAGATCCCAGGTTGAGCCTTTCCCAGGAATTTGGTGTGTTTGTTTTTTCGGTCATAAGAAAATGTACCCTCTAAAGTACAAAATTCTTTAATTTAACCAATAGTCCATCTATATTAAAGGGCTTATTCACATATCCGTCTGCCCCGCATTGCCGGGCAAGCGCACCCAGGTTATCCTCGGAAGATAAAAGCAGTATTGGGAAACCGGTAGGTTCTTTAAGCGATTTAACCTCCTGACAAATTTCCACGCCCGTCTTTTCATAGCGGTCAATCCGGACATCAAGTAGAACCAGATCAGGATTGATATCAAGAATTTGCTGGGCTGGAAGGCCGGTATTAAATATCAATGGTTCAAACCCCTCACCCTCCAGTAAGATATTTAGTATTTCCAAAATGTCTTTATCATCATCAATCACCATTATTCTTTTCTTCATTTGTAGTTTATTAAATGTTACGCCATTTACTTATAGTAATTCATCCACCTCGATGCCGTAGATTTGCTTAAACATTTTTCTAAAATGACTCGCCGATGCATATCCAGCTATTCGTGATAAAGCTGAAACGTTATTTTCCAAGCCCGAGGCTATCATTTCCCATACCAGGTGAAACCGGATCAACCTGACAACCTTTTTTGGCGTCATGGATATAATCCTGTTCATCTGTCGATAAAGCTGCCGCTCACTTGTGGCCATTTCACGGCTGAGCAGTTTTAGGTTTAAATTTGTTCTTTTGGCATTTTCCCTTACAAGTGATTCAAATTTGGTCAACCAACGTTGATCCAGCGCAGAAAGCTTGTTGGAAACGCCAAGCCACTCGCTACTTATACCCTGCCCGTTTACATGACTTCTTACCTGAACAATTTCCATCGAAAAGCGCTTTTGCTGCTCTTGATCTAGGCGCTCCAAAATTCTTGCTAACTGTTCATCCTCGCTAATTGAGTGTTTATCGGGGCTGTTTCTGGCAATCGCGAATATAAATTTGTCACGCTCAACCAGTATCGAGGTCCAGGAAAGCTCCAAAACCTCACCATCCTTAGTCATGCAGCGAGCCTCATATTCTACAAAAAACTCACCATTAACTTGTTGCTGCCTGATCCCTAACGACCTAGCCCGGTCAGCCGGATGAAGAAAATCCTCAATCACTGTTTGATGAAAATCGATTTCTGAATAACCCAAAAGCAGTGAAACGGCAGGATTTATTTTTTTTATGTAGCCATCATAGCCAACAACAAAAAGCAGGTAGGGATAAATCTCGAAGATATATTCCAGGTCAAGCCGCTCATCTGTGGTACTATGTCTCATCATCAAAAAATGCTTTTCTTTGCTCGTGCATATCTAAACTGCCCTAATATGTTACAATCGCAACATTTTAATAATGTGATTGTTTCACTTAAGACTAACAATAGTGATTTTGTCAGTTTCTATATTCAATTGGCAGTTTTTATTTTCTGCAGAAATGCCATTACAGAGATTAACAAGAAAAGGGCAACAGTATTAATTCACGGTGAAATATTAATTTGAACATTAGAATGGAGATTATCCAAAAAGTGGCCACCGTTTTTTACCCAAATTAGCCACTTTCTTTTCAGCTAAAGTGGCCAGTATAAACTATTAAAAGTGTGCAATTGACTGATTTTCAGCCGTTTTAAGCCTGCTATTACCGACTCCAGTCTCTATAGATCCCTTTAGTGTTTTCGCTGGCACAGTGTACTTAAAAACCCCTTTTAAAGACGAAGATGTTTGCTCGAATATATCAAGTTCTGCCCGGTGAACCTCACAGCAAAGAATTTATGCGCTTAAGGGCTCAACAGGTCAGGCATGGTCGGTAAAAAATGTTTTAAAGCTTAAACGTGGACGCATCTTGGTTTCTGACGTGCCAGCTCAGCGGTACTGTAAAGTTTGGGAGAGAAGATTATATTTGACCTCCTTTAAGCCACTTACCTCAAACCCCAGAGGCAAAAAGTCGGCTGCACACTGCAAACTTTGGAATAAAACGGAGTGGATACTATTGCTGAAATCCACACAATTATCAAAAATAAATGTCAAACCACTTCTCCAAACCTTGCCACACAACTTATCTATTAGATTAACAGAAGTTTAGAGCACAAAAAAACCGGAGAAAAAACTTCGAAAAGTATTATCTCCGGCTTGGTACCCGGAGCCGGAGTCGAACCGGCACGGTTTCCCACAGGTGTTTGAGACCAGCGCGTCTACCAATTCCGCCATCCGGGCATGTGTTGGACGGGGTTGCAAATGTATGTAACGAAAGGCTAAATCACAAAAATATTTTCAATTAGATTTTAACCTTTTGGTTTTCAATTTATAAGGCCCTTTCGTCTTTCAGTTTTCTATCAACTATGAAAGGCATAAAAGGCAAAAGTGAAGCTACGAAAATTAAAACGGCTTTGCCAAAATGCCATTTCTGTTCCATCCAGGCCATAATTAAGAATGCAGCATATAAAACAAATAAAACACCATGTGCCCAACCAGTATATTTAACGGCTAATGGCATACCAGCAAAGTATTTAAGGGGCATCGCCACAAATAATAACAGCAGATAAGAAATACCTTCGGCTACGGCAACCTTACGAAAAATAGAAAGAGAACTCATAAATCTGATTGTTTGCCCGAAAGTAAGGCATGGAAATCGACTATCAAAAACTAAAAATGATTTTTACAATTTGGTGTTGCAGAAAGAAAATTCCCAACGAAGACCTGTAAAAAAAGCCTTAATCGTTTATCATCTAAGTGCAAACGCTGCATACCTGTTCATAGATGCGCCCTGTCCTATTGCATGATGATCGCATTTTAAGGCATGTATAAATTGTAAGCACAAAAAAATGATGACCTGAAAATAGACCTGGTAAAGATTATTGCTTTGTAAGTTGCTCCCTGATTCTTGCAATATATTTTTGGCGGTAGAATATATCTTTTATTGCTGAAAGAAGACCGGTTGAATCCGAAGGATTTTCGTCAGCTTTTTTTGTTAAATCATGAAGTTCATCATTCAGCTGAAATTCAATCGCATCGACCTCACTTTTTACCTGCTGCAACTTCTCGGCATCAGGTTCAAATTTTAAATCCATTAAAGCTTCGTTAACATCCATCATTTCCATCAAAAACGATTGTGGTAATTGATAACCTTCATCGGTTTCTACGATACCTTTTAGTTCCAGAACGTATTTTAATCGTTTTTGCGGATTGCTTAATACCTGGTAAGCCTTATTGTTTAAAGTTGATAAATCTAATACTTCCTGTTGTTTCGCTTCGCTTTCATTAGCATAAAAATCGGGATGAAACTTTTTACTGAAAGCGTAGAATTTAGCTTTCACAGCATCTAAATCGGGATGAAATGCTACAGGTAATTCGTAAAAATCGAAATAATCAGGCAATGTTTTTTGCTCGGGCATAGGGTATAAAATTAAAAAGCCGCAACTGCGGGTATAAAAACCAACAGTTGCGGCAATAATATGAAATTGCTTTTATTTACCGAATATTTTTAAAATATCATTACCAAAAGCAAACACCATTAAACTTATCAGGATTACAAAACCTGCAATCTGCGCTTTCTCCAACACTTTTTCGCTTACAGGTTTGCGTTGCACCATTTCAATTAAAAGAAATACAACATGACCACCATCTAAACCCGGTATGGGCAATAAATTCATAAAAGCCAGGGCCATTGAAATTAATCCGGTTAAAGTCCAGAATTTAACCCAGTCGAATGTGCTGCCGTAAACCTTTGCAATTCCAATCGGGCTGCTGATATTACGGGCACTAACTTTCCCTGTAATCATTTTTCCAATACCTTTAGCATTATCGGCAAAGGTACTCCAGGCCATATTGGCACCCACCGGAAGTGCCGCAAAGAAACCGTAAGTAATTGTTTTGCGTTTTACCTCATCAAAATTTGGATAGTAACCAATGGCACCAGCCGTATCAACCTGAACGTTTAATTCAATTGGCTTTCCGTTTCTATCAATCGACAAGGCTACCATTTTACCTTTTTTCTTCATTACTAAAGGCTTGGCTTCATCCTGATAAATTACAGGAATTCCATCAACAGCTTTGATTTTATCGCCAGGTTTTACACCTGCTTTTATAGCGCCATACCCAGCCATTAAACTATCAGCAGTAGCAGTGTACCTTGGTTCTACGAATAAACTTTTACCATCAGCTACTTTATTCAGAAAATCATCAGGAACTTTAATTTCGATGGTTTTATCGCCACGAATAACGGTTAACGTTGTGTTACCCATCAATACTTTAGAGCTTTTTAACTCTTCGAAACGGATAACCTTATTGCCGTTAATTGCCAGTATTTTATCGCCATTTTTTAAGCCGATATCTGCGGCAACCTTGCCAACCTGAATACCATTAACAACCGCACTGTTCGGTGTAAAGGTTTCGCCATATTTATAAGTTAGCACCCAGAAAATAATGATACCAACAATAACATTTACAATAATACCGCCAAGCATTACGATTAAACGCTGCCAGGCAGGTTTAGAGCGAAATTCCCACGGCTGAGCCGGTTGAGCCAGTTGCTCGGTATCCATGCTCTCATCAATCATTCCGGCAATTTTTACATATCCACCAAGTGGCAACCACCCCACACCATATTCAACATCACCTTTTTTGAAGCTGAAAAGTTTAAAACCCCATGCATCAAAAAACAAATAAAATTTTTCTACTTTAATTCCAAATGCCCTAGCTGCCAGAAAATGCCCTAATTCGTGTAATATCACCAATAAAGACAATCCGAGCAACAGTTGCCCCGCCATAATCAATCCATTCATACGCTATTCTTAATATTTTTATGTTAGATGTTAAAATGTACTTTTTGTTACTAATTCGGCCGCTAAGATACGGCTATGTTTGTCAGTTTCTAAATAATCAGTTAATTGTGGTTTTTCAATGAAGGTTATTTCATCCATACACTTTTCAATAACATCACTCATTTGCAGGAAACCGATTTTGTCTTTCAAAAATGATTCAACAACAATTTCGTTTGCAGCATTTAATATACATGGCATATTACCACCAATTTCTAATGATTTAAAAGCTAAACCTAAATTTCTAAAAGTTTCCAAATCTGCTTTTTGAAAGCTAAAATTTGGATAGTCCAGGAAGTTAAAACGCTTAAAATTATTTTTTAGCCTGTCGGGATAATTTAATGCATACTGAATTGGCAATTTCATGTCCGGAACGCCCATCTGCGCTTTCATCGAACCATCGGTAAACTGAACAATGGAGTGGATGATGGACTGTGGATGAACAATGACATCAATTTGATCGGTAGCAAGATTAAACAACCATTTCGCTTCGATTACTTCTAAACCCTTGTTCATTAAAGAAGCTGAATCTATCGTAATTTTCGCACCCATTACCCAATTGGGGTGTTTTAAGGCCTGTTCCTTTTTTACAGTAGAGAGAAACTTTTTATCCCTGCCTAAAAACGGGCCACCGGAGGCAGTTAAATATATTTTTTCAATTTCATTCTGCGCCTCGCCAACCAGACATTGAAAAATTGCCGAATGTTCTGAATCAACAGGTAAAATTTTTACGTTATGTTTTTTTGCTAATTCAGTAATGTACGCTCCGGCGACAACCAGCGTTTCTTTATTTGCAAGTGCAATATTTTTACCGGCTTTTATTGCTTCAATAGTTGGCTTTAAACCAACTGAACCCATTAGTGCTGTTAGTACGATATCACTTTCAGCGCTGGCCGCTATTTCTGATAAGGATGCCTCTCCTGCCAGAACTTTGATGTTAAAAGACGCTAATGAATCTCTTACATATTGGTATTGAGTTTCATCACAAATTACAACAGCTTTCGGCTTAAATTCTTTAGCCTGCTGAATGAGTAATTCTGAATTCTTTAGTGCAGATAACACCGAAACCTTAAAGATTTCTGGGTTATCCCGAATAACTTCGAGCGCCTGCGTACCGATGCTTCCGGTAGAACCTAGTATGGTGATGTTTTTCAAATTTCTTTTTTTAATAATGCTTTTAAAGCAACTTAATCTTTAGTGTGCAATTACACTTAGTTACGCCCAAGTACATTTGCGGATCGGCCTTAAAAATTTTTGAGAATGTAAGCCAAACGACGAACTTCAATAAAAAATTTCAGCCAGGACAATCGCAATGTGCTTGCCGCGTCGGGCCTCCTCGCAATGACGTAAGGACTAAACAATATATTTCTTCAATTCATTCGCCAATTTCCTATCATTACTCAACCGCGGAACTTTATTTTGTCCACCTAATTTCCCTTCGCTTTTCATATAATCTACAAAGGCATCTTTTTGCAAACTACGTATTATTAACGGTTGAAGTATATTTCCCTCAATCAGGTCAAAATAGTAAATATTTTTTTGCTGCAATGCCTCGTCAACTTTTTTGCTGAATGCTGCTATATCTTGCGGCGCTGAAGAAAATTCTACAAACCATTCGTGATAAGGCAGTTCGCCGGCATCAGGATTAACCTGCGGGGCAACGGTAAATTCAGTTATTTTTACCCCCTCTTCGTTAGCTACAGAAAGAAGTGCATGTTCTACTTCCTCGCCAATTACATGTTCGCCGAATGCCGATATAAAGTGCTTTATTCGCCCGGTAACAACAATTTTGTAAGGATTTTTAGATACAAATTTTACTGTATCTCCAATACTGTAACCCCATAAACCTGCGTTGGTGTTCAACACTAAAGCATAATTTTTCTCAAGTTCAATCTCCCCTAATGATAATCGTGTCGGATTTTCATCATGGTATTCATCAGCAGGAATAAACTCGTAAAATATCCCTGCGTTAGCCAATAAAAGCAAGCCTTTTTCGCCTTGCGAATCTTGGTAAGCAATAAAACCCTCTGATGCAGGGTAAGTTTCTATTGAATCGATTCTTCTGCCAATACTCTGCTCAATTTTAGCACGATAAGGCTCGAAATTTACGCCACCATATATAAACAAACTGAAGTTTTTGAAAATCTCCGAAATTTTTTTGCCACCTGATTTTTCAGAAAGCTTATCGAAATACATCTGAACCCAGGGTGGAATCCCCGAAATTAAGGTCATGTCCTCATGAATCGTCTCTTCAACTATGGCATCAACCTTTTGTTCCCAGTCTTCAATAACGTTGGTTTGATACGTTGGTAGTCGGTTTTTCTGCAGGTAATTCGGCACATGATGCGCTACAATGCCCGATAAACGCCCAACATTGACACCATTTTTTTCGTTCAGTACAGGGCTACCTTGCAGAAAAATCATTTTACCATTTACAAAATCAGCCTTGCCGGTTTCGTTAATGTAAGTAAGAATGGCATTTCTGGCAGCTTTTATATGCTCAGGCATCGATTCTTTAGAAAGCGGAATGTACTTTACACCAGATGTTGTACCCGAAGTTTTTGCAAAGTATAATGGTTTACCCTTCCAAAGTACATCAGCTTCACCGGCAACTACACGGTCAACGTATGGCTTCAAACCTTCATAATCCCTAACCGGAACATGCTGCTTAAAAGCTGAATAATTTTTTATTCCAGAAAAATGATGGTCTTTCCCGAAGGCTGTTTGCTTCGCTTCATCAATCAGTTTTAAAAGAATTTTTTGCTGAGCAGCAACTGCATTATTCTTCCATTTGTTTATTTGCCAAACTGCAAATGCTGCAAAGGGTTTGCTTAATGCTGCTTTTAGTCCCATAATTTAATGTTTGACTGCTGGATGATGAACTGTTTAACGTTGTTGGTTTAAACGATATTGTGTAAAATATCAGGATGCTCATCACCTTTATATTCACTCGAAATTTTACGGTATGCTACTGTTAAAGCAACGCTCGAAAGTGGCACGATGATAAATGAACTCAGAATATTAACAACAAAAGCAACAAGCGGCCATTGTAAATAGTTTAGCAACAGATAAATTAAATATCCGCCCCCTAAAATAACAAGAAGCAATAAAATTTTAGTGAAGTTACCTTTTGTGGTGGCCAGACTCAATTTTATGGAATCGAAAGGCGTTGCATTTTTATCGATTATAAAGAAGGGGAAGAAGGATATCCTTAACCAGGTTATGAAAATAGCGATTATACCGACTGAAATAGCTACATTTTTGACGATTGTAACATCTAGGCCTGTATAAATAAAGGGGAAGGCAATGAGTATAACTACAAGGTAAACACCAAATATGCAGCCTACAAAGTATAAAGTTGCAACCAGAAAACGAATAATCTGCTGTCTGGTTGGAAGTGTATCAACAATCTTTACATCATTCTGCTCATCATCCATTAAATGGAAAATATATTTAAAAAGTGAGAGATTAATAGTGAAATAAAGCATGATAAATATAAATACCATTGCAACACTTAAAAATTTACTTACATCCTTTATAAAAAAAGCCATTAAGCTTGATGCACTCGCAGTTATAAACATTAAAAAACACAGCGTCGCAATAGAAAAATAATGTTTTCTGGTGATATTCCATGCCTTTTGAATTACATCATTAACGGCGAAAGTACTCTCTTTTAAATAGTTTATCATTGTTGTTTAAATACCACTCTTTTAAAAAAATCCTGCATAAATCCTAAGCCATAGGCAAACAATTGGATAAATGAAGATATAATGCTCAAAAATGCAACTTTTAACGATTTATTTACTGACCATGAATGAAAAAATATCAACAAAAAGAACATTAGTAACACAAAATTACCAACAATACCTAATGGGAGGTAAAATATATCGCATAGCATTGTAATTATAAAGCCTACAGTAAATACGGCGGGAAAGAAATGAACCAGCTTAAGCTCTTTAGGGAAGTGTTTATAGATGTTAATTCTGGCCCGGCCGAAGAAATGAAGCTGCTTGTAAAACTGACTGAAACTCGTTCTTCGCTTGTGGTAAACCTTAGCTTCAGGAATTAACCCGATTTTAAAACCGTTTTCGTGGATGCGGATGCTGTACTCAATATCTTCTCCTAATCTGGTTAAAATAAAGCCCCCTACTTTTTCCCAAACCTGGCGGGAAACACCCATATTAAAGCTACGCGGGTGAAACTGGCCAACGTGTTTCTTATTGCCGCGAATGCCACCTGTTGTAAAAGGCGAGGTCATGGCGTAACTTATAGCTTTTTGCACAGGCGTGAAACTATCATGAGCCGCATCAGGGCCACCGTAAGCATCTAAATGATGTTCGTAAAGGTAGTTTTTAACTATTTCAAGGTAATCATGAGGAATTAAACAATCCGAATCGAAAATTACAAAGTAATCTCCCTTTGCTCTTTCAAAACCGAAATTCCTGGTAAAACCCTGTCCTTCGTTCGCTTTGAAAAAATAACTGATATCCAGCCGGTTGGCATAACTTTCTACAATGGATTTCGCATCGTCTTTCGATCCATCTTCAATAACCAAAACCTCAAACTGTAAATAAGTTTGTTTGGTTAAGGTATACAAGAGTTCGTTAATTTCTTGCGGACGATTATAAAGCGGAATTATAATAGAGAAAAACATTTTTAAAGGTTGAAGGTTGAGGGTATAAGAATTGAAGGTTAGGTGGCAAATACCGCCAACCTTCTTACTTTCTACCTTAATTCCTTTTCTATCAGGTATTGATTTCTTTCAGGCGCATTTCGCGATAACAACTCTGCAATAAAACCAGCAAGAAACATTTGCGAACCTACAATTATTGCTACTAAAGAAAGGTAAAAAAGCGGCTGCTGGGTAACATCACGATAGCTTAAGCCTTTCCATATTAAATATTGCTTTTCGAATAAGGTATATAACGACATAATTATACCTAAAAAGAAACTTAATACCCCAAGTGAACCGAAAAAGTGCATTGGGCGCTTACCAAACTTACCGACGAAGAATATTGAAAGTAAATCTAAAAAGCCGTTAATAAACCTGCTGAAACCAAATTTCGTGGTACCATATTTTCGGGCTCTGTGTTCTACAACCTGTTCTTCGATTTTACTAAAACCTGCCCATTTAGCAATTACAGGAATGTAACGATGCATTTCACCATAAACCTCAATGGTTTTAATTACATCACTCCGATAAGCTTTTAGGCCGCAGTTGAAATCATTTAATTCAATCCCGCTCATTTTTCTGGTGGCTGCATTGAATAACTTTGTAGGGATGGTTTTCGTAATCGGGTCGTAGCGTTTCTTTTTCCAGCCGGAAATTAGATCAAGTTTTTCATCTTTTATGCGGCGGTAAAGTTCAGGTATTTCATCAGGACTATCCTGTAAATCGGCATCCATCGTGATAATTACATCACCTTCTGTAGCCTCGAAACCAACATTTAAGGCAGCTGATTTTCCGTAATTCCTTCTGAATTTTATGCCTTTAATGGCATCGTTCTGCAGTTTCAAAGCTTCAATAACTTCCCATGATTTATCGGTACTGCCATCATCAACCAGAATAATTTCGTAACTGAAATTATTTTCATCCATAACTTTAGCAATCCAGGCCGTTAATTCCGGAAGTGATTCATCTTCGTTATATAAAGGTACTACTACTGATATATCCATTTCGAGATTTGAGATTTGAGATTTGAGATTTGAGATTTTCTCAACCAAATCCATTACAAATTAAAACGTGCAAATCTCATCAAATTAAATGATAAAACCTGCACGTTTGAAACTTTTGTACTTTGCTGTTAAGCTTCTTGCTCAGGTAGCGTATTAAATACTACTGGTTGTTTTTTCTTTAAGATGGCGGCAAGGATTAAGCCCAATACAGCATACATTGCAACTGATACACCAAAACTTGTAAATGAATTTTTAAATGTTGGTGCTAATTTTTCCTGCATGTTACCTGCCTTGGCCATAGCCTCGTCTATTTGTTCAGATGCCATACCGAATTTCTCCATCATGCTTCTTTGAGATTCCTCAATAGCAGCAGCAGCTTTGGCTGGCAAATCAGGATCGATTAACGTCATTAAAATAACATTGTAAAGAACTGAAGTGATGGCCAGAATTAAGGCGATTATTAAAAATGATTTGAATGCTTCGCCAAAAGTCCAGTACCCACCAATTTCTTTACGGATAGTTATTCCTACAAAAACAAGGAGTGCGATAAAGATGATTAAAATTACTAGTGGCAATGCAAAATTGGTATAAAGCATTACGGGGTTAATGAAATATAGTGTTAATGAAATTACAATTGACACTGCTGCAAGCATGAAACCATATTTGAGGGATAGTTTGGTAATCAAGGTACTTTTTTCCATTTGTTTGGTTGTTTAGTTTAGTTTAGTTATTAACGGTTGTTATCAATATATAAGTAGCAGAATCGAACGATTTGTTACGGCTAAACTGAATTAATTCTTTTGTTGTTTCTGTGCTGCCTTCTGTATCAAGGAAAAATGCCATAAACGGAACAAACAAATCTTTCATTTCTTCGCTTACATTTAGGGTTTCAGCCGTTTTGCAAATTTCTTCTATGCTACTTTCTGCCAACTGTTGGTTGCTGATTAATTCTTCATAAATTTCAAATTCATCCTGAAATTCATCATCTTCAACTAATAAAAATTCTTTAAGGAAGTCGCCTAATTCTGGGTCTAAATCTTCATCGTGACATTCTTTAATGTACAAAAGCAGGTTTAAAAGTTCAGTTCCCCTATCGATAGTTTCCTCTTCGATATTTGCCCATTCATCGCTTTCCAAATAATCATCTTCCAACTTTTGAACATCACTACTAAAGAAATTTACCATTAATAAATCGAAAAAAACCTCTCTAAGTGCTTCAAATTTTGGGTGCGAATCAAAAACGGCATCAAAAGCTGTAGCTTTATCCAAGAAATTTACATCCAGCTCAAAAGCGGCTACCAGTTCCGTTTGAAAGCTACCCGCATCCATCTTTTCAGTTTCAGCGTACTTATTTGTTGCAGCGATTAACGCTTTTTTTACTCTACTATCCATAGGATCAAGATTTTTAAGATTAAAAATTTACAGGATTGTGGTGGATTAAAAATTATCGGCTTATTATACGCCTGCTATATTGTTGAATTTTACTTGGAAAAGTATTTTAGACCTAGATTGAAACCTTAATCCTTAAAAAATTCACATTTATCATTATTACAAACCAAAACCACTTTCCCGGTAAGTTCTTTGCCCAATAACGGGCTGTTTGCCGATTTCGATTGGTTTGATTTCGAATCAAATACCCATTTTTTATCGGCGGCAAAAACGGTAAAGTTTGCCTGTTGTCCTTCCTCAATTACCGGAACAGGTAAATTTAATAATTTGCGTGGGCTAATTGCCAGTTTTTCAGTCAGCAGGTTAGCATCTAATCCTGCTCTTAATAACAACGGCAAAACGGTTTGCAAAGCAACGATACCATAATGCGCTATCTCGAATTCGACATTTTTAAACTCTATTTCTTCAGGCCGGTGTTGAGAGGTAATTGCATCAATTGTTCCATCCTTTAAACCAGCAATTAAAGCTTTAACATCATTTTTGCTGCGCAATGGTGGCTTTACCTTATAATTACTATCAAAATCTACGAGTAATTCTTCTGTAAAAACCAAATGATGCGCTGTTACATCGCATGAGATTTGAACGCCATCCTTTTTCGCTTTTCTAATTAAGGCAACCGAGCCTGCTGTAGAAATGTTACTGATGTGAATTTTTGTATCGTTGTATTGAGCTAAAAAAATATCACGGGCAATGTGCATCTCCTCTGCTAAAGCAGGCAAACCTTTCATACCTAAAAGCACCGAATTTTTGCTTTCATTTATCTGAGATTTACCGGCAATTGATTTATTTTCGGGATAAACCATTACTAAGGCATCAAAACCTTTGGCGTATTGCAAAGCACGACTCATAAAACCATCATCCTGTATTGCTCTATCTCCGTCAGAAAAAGCAACAGCACCTGCCTGTTGCATATCAAAAAGTTCGGCAAGCTCTTTAGCCTCACGGTTTTGGCTCAAAGCACCAACGGGATAAACATCAGTTAAATTGTTTTTTGCTTTGTTGATAATGTATTCTACCTGAGATTTTGATTGCACAACAGGACTGGTTTGAGGCAACAATGCTATACCTGTAAAACCTCCTGCTTTGGCTGTGGCAGTTAAAGATTGAATATCTTCTTTAGTTTCGAAGCCTGGGTCGCCGGCAACACAATTTAAATCGAAAAATCCGGGAGTTAAAAATGCACCTTCAGCATCGAAAACATCTTCATTTTTTCCGGCTGATAAATTACCGATGCTGTCGATTCTACCATCAACTACCCTAACGTCGCATTGCTGTTTATTAAATTTGCTTTGCGGGTCGGCAATGGTTACCTGTTTTACTAGGAGATTCATATTGTTCTTTTTGTGTTGTTAAAAAATCGGATGAGCAGTATTTCTGCTGCAATAAAAATCAGCGACAAAATTAGACAAAGTTTCCATAATGTTTTACCGATTTTGCTTATGCCTGAAACTAACTTAACTGCATCTTTATCTGTATCATAGATTTTCAAATTACTTTTTCCAGCCAGATTATTGAGTTCAGTTTTGCTTAAATAATGCATGTCAGACTCAGATCTCCCATTATTGAAACTGTAAACGGCAATTAAGGAATCAGCAAGTTCTACATTATAAAAACCTGGTGTTTTTATTTGGTCGGCGGCATAGATAAGCGTCTTTCCATCAACCTGTCTGACTTCAGGAATGGCTTCAAAATTTCTAGAAGTTAATTTAAGTGTCTGGTTTTTACCCAGAGCTATGTAATTACTTTTTAAGGTTGTTTCATTACCAATAGTGTAATATAAGGTGTTTTCGAAACCGCTGCTTAATGCCAAACGATACATTAAAGGCACAAAAACCGGGTGACGGGCAAAATTTCCGTCGGTGGTATTTAACCCGCTTGCCGATAAGTAAACAGCACCATTGCCGATTCCAAATTTCGAGAAAAAGGTCTTACCCCCCGGCAAACTTAATATCGTTTCTTTATTTGCATTATTACTTTCAATAAAGTTAAAATAACGGTTTACTGTTGGCAAATCCATATTCCTCGGCACCTCTTCAAAAACGGTTTTGAAGATTGGATTCTGTAAATCTATTTTATCAACCTTGGTTGCAGATAAACTCAAATTTTGAATAACAGGCAGCGCCAAACCACTTAAAAAAGCATTATACGTTTGAATATCCGCATCTAAATCAGGAAATATAACTACGGTTCCACCGGCTAATAAATAGGTTTTTAGTTGTTGAGCTAAACCACTCGATGGATTTTTTAACCCGTTAACGATGATTAAACCATAATTTGGGAAACCACTATAATTAATGTTATTTTCTGAAGTTTCAGTTAATTTATAATAACCATCGGCTGCAAAAAGTGCTTTAATATAATTGCCTCCGTTTAAGCTCAAAACAGGAAAACTTGGGTCGACTTTGAAGCTGAAAGATAGGGAATCATCAAAAGTTACAGGAAAATCTTTAATACTTAAAAGGCCCTTTTGCCAGCCTGCTGTTAAGCCTGAAAAGTTTAAAGTGTCTATTTTAGTTTTACCCGCGGAAATAGTAACCGAACTTAAAGCTTTTTGCTGATTATTAATTGTAAGCTTCAAAGGGATGTTTACAGCCTCTTCTTCAGAATAATTTTTTACCTGAACAACAAGTTTTTCATTTGCTCCAGGCTGGTGGTTTGGGGAGAGCGACCATACACTATCGATTGCAACATTTGCCAGTGTAGCTGCATTAAGTTTCAAAAAAACATATTGAATATCGGGATTGGTTTCCAGGTTGTTATTTGTACTGATATTTTTTTGAAAATCACTTATCAGGAAACTGTACTTATTTGCCGCACCTGTAAAAACATTCCCTTGCCGGTTCAAAATTTGCTGAAGGTTGCGGTTTGCTGCAGAAATTTTCACCTCATCGAGTGCTTTCAGAAATTCTTCCTGATTTAATAAACGTTGGTGTTTGCCCTCAAAATCGTTGGTTAAAAGTTGAAATCTATCATTTAAACCAAAACCCTTTAACAATTCCCTGGCACGTCTTTTAGCTTCATCGAGCAAATTACCATCCTTGTTAACCGCTTCCATACTGTAAGAATTATCAATGTAAATGCTTACGGTGTTGTTTAACAAGTTTGCTTTTATATTGCTTAAAGGAATGTAGGGTTGTGCAAAAGCCAGCACTAAAAAGGTGATGGCTAAAATTCTTGAAAGGAGAATAAGCAGATTTTTAATTTTCTCTTTTGATGAATTTTGTTGTTCTACTTCTTTTAAAAGTTTAACGTTAGAGAAATAAACCTTTTTAAATTTCCGGAAATTGAATAAATGAATGATAACCGGAATTGCGACCGATAATAGTGCGAAAAGAAAGCCCGGATAAAGGAAATTCATTAAAAAGCAAAGATAGAAAAATTAACTAAAGCGGCGAATTTCAATTGTAATAAACTCGTTCTAATACGTAAACCCGGGAAACTCAATATTCACAATTTTCCAGGTATTGTTATGCAAAGCAAAGTACAATTTAAAGGGGCCACTAATAATCTTTGATTGCTTGTCTATAACGGCACGATACCCAGCAACACCCTCTACGAAACCCATCCCCTTTTCGCCGCTTAGCAATTCGAAATGTACATCGATAATATCAAACCTACCTCCAACATATTCATCAGATTTACCAAAAATACCTTTCAACCGGCTAACGATAACATTTTTACCAATCACCTTATTTCCTGGAAGGATAAAAAAGTCGTTTAATTCCTGGGTAATAGACTTAGATTGCCTGAACCATGAGTTGATGAACCGGATGGCGCCATTTACAATATCTGCCTGATGATTAAACGTGGTGTTATCTTGCATTTGGCAAATCTACAACTCCTATCTAAATTTCTTCATTGCAAGCCATAATTTCTCATCCATGCCATAAATATCTTTCCGATATTCAATTTTATTATTATTTGACCATGCTGTAAAATAAGTGATTAGAACACAGGTTTCTTCTCTCGGAGCAAATAAAACTGGCGATAGAGTTTTATCTTTTTTAGCTAAACCATTTGTTACAACTTTTGGCTCTGGCAAACTATAAATGGGCTTCAATTGTAATTCCTTTCTAATTTGATCAAATTTTAAAGAATCTGAAACCAATAATTTTGCTAGTTCCAGCGGTTTTTCTATACGTACACACCCATGGCTTATGGCTCTGTTGTTAAGTTTAAAACCTTGCTTAAAATTAGTGTCGTGCAAATAAACACTGCTACTGTTTGGAAAAATAAATTTTAATCTGCCTAGCGAATTATCTAATCCAGGTTGCTGAACAAATAAGAATGGTAATTTGGTCTTGTCATATTTCCGCCACCTGATACCCGATGGGTTTTTAACGATTTTATTTCTATAGTAAACTGCGATATTTTTGGATTTCAGATAGTTTGGATTTTTCCTGGCCATTGCATAAACCTCTGTTTCGGCAATACTCTCAGGTACATTCCACACCGGATTTGTGTACAGTTTCTTTATGGTACTGAAAAGTAACGGGGTTTCATGATTTTCCGGTTTATCAGCTAGCCCACCAGTTTTCCGGAAACTTACTAATTTCTTATCATAGTCGATATTTTTCGGTTTACCTACGCAAACTTTCATTGTACTCAGGGTATCGTTTCCATCAAAATAAACCAGTCGAAAATCAGGTATGTTAACCTGGATAAATCTACGACCAGTATTCGGCAAGTTCCATCTCAATCTTTCCATATTTACAGCCAGTATTTTCTTTACGGAATCATTTTCAGCTTGAATGTAACGTTGTTGAAGAGCGATATATTGAGGAGATATTTTCTGCGAAGCCCTCAACGTGTCGAGAATATTATCAGCAAGCAGCAATCTTGAATAAAAAAGACTATCTGCATGCTTCAGTTTCATATCAAAGTTATCAAAGAGTTTTTTGGGGTCTACCAAACCAAACCTCAGATAATTTAAATAGCTTGCATAACCATCTGCAGCGAAAATTTCCAATCTGGCGATCACAGCATAACTTTCACCAACGCTTTTAAAATTATTTAATCTTAGTTTGGAGATCAACGTAGCAATTTCTTTAGTATGAAAAAGCTTAGGTTGAAAACCGTGCTCAACACTCGAATTTAAGTATTTAACTAAAGAGTCTAAACTTTTATCATCAAAAAAGCGAAGAACAAGATTGGGTTTACAACCATTTGCCAAGTAAAAATTCTTAAGCTTCTGGATGTTAACATCACTATTTGTTAACTTATTCAGTTCTTTTACAAATACTGAATCAAAAGCTAATGTATCAAACTGCAGATATAAATCGTTATGCAATCGTGTTGCCAATAACTCACCAATATTTGGCTTTGCTCGATAATTTAAAAAGAAACAAATTAAGATAAAGGGAACTAAAATTAAGGTAGAAATTTTCAATACTAATCGGTTTAATAATATACATTATTAACTCGGGATGTATTTGCTGGTAACTTAACAGGTAAATAGGGATTGATAAGGATAGATAAGTTTATCTAAATTTCTTCATTGCAAGCCATAATTTCTCATCCATTTCATAAACATCGGAGCGATATTCGATTTTATCGTTTTGCGGCCAGGCTGTAAAGTAAGTAATTAAAAGCGGTACAGCTTTTTTAGGCCCAAACCACGCTGGTTTTAATTGAAAAGATTTTAACGTGTCTGCTTTCTTCGCCATTCGTTTTCGATACCAGTTCATATGTGTGGTATCAACAGGCAACAAATCAACTTCAACCCTCAGCTTATCGTAAGAGTAGCTATCATTAAGTAACTTTTCTGCGAATTCCAAAGGTTTTTCAACGCGAACGCAACCGTGACTAATTGCCCTGTTGGTTAAGTTAAAGCCATTTTTATTATTTGTATCGTGAAGGTAAATGCTCGAACTGTTGTCAAATATAAATTTAAATTTACCTAAAGCATTTCCGCCACCAGAGCCTTGTTTAAATTTGAAAGGTAATTTATCTCTCGAATAACGGCTCCAGTTTATGGTATCAGGCTCGCCAATTAATTTATCTTTATAGTAAACATTGATATTACTGTTTGATAAATAATAACGGTCTTTCCTGGCCATCCAGTAAATTTCACTTTGTGCAATACTTACCGGAATATTCCAGATTGGGTTTGCCTGAATAGAATTAATTTTACTAAAGAGTAGTGGTGTTTCATGGTTTTTAGGCTTATCATCCAGGTTTCCCGATTTGGCAAAGGCTTTCATTTTTTCATCATAACCGTTTTCCCTTTTGCCACCTACACAAACCTTCATGGAGATAACGGTATCCTGTTCATCAAACCAGGTAAGCTTGAAATCAGGAATATTTACCTGAATATAATTACTACCTGTTTCAGGCATTTTCCACCTGAAACGCTCCATATTCAATGATAAAATTCGTTTTTCTTCTGCATTATTTGTGCTTAGAAACGCCTCCTGCAAGCCTTTATATTGTATAGATTTAGGCTGAACCGCATTTAGAGTATCAAGAAGGCTCTCTGAGGCCAATAGTTTAGCCATCCCTAAGCTATCAGGACGTTTAACTTTAATGTAATACCTTGAGAATATATTCCGTGGATTAACCACGCCAAACCTCAAAAAATTAGTATAGTTTAAATAAGCATTCGCACTTAAAATTTCGAGTTTCGCAATTACAGGATAACTTTTATCAACGGTTTTAAATGTATTTGCATCAAGTTCCCGAAGTAAAGATTTTAGCTCTTCAGTTTTAAATATTTTAGGATTTATTCCGTGTACTGTACTGTTTTGTAAAAAATTTACAAGAGAATCAAGATTTCCATTTGTATAAAACCTAGTAACAAATTTTGGTTCATCATTATTTGCTGCGTAAAACCCTTTAATCGTTTTCGGATTAATGAAGTTAGCGGAAAGTTCGCTCATAGTTTTAATGAAAACACTATCGTAAGCTACAGTATCGAAATCTTTGTAGATTTTATTCTTGAAATGTTCAGACAAAACCTTACCAATTTCTGGGGGAGATTTAAACCAATTACAGGCAGAAACACAAATTATAATAGGTATGACTAAAAAGCGATAATTTTTCAACACGTAAATTTTAAAAATTAAAATAAGCTCAATGCAATTTAAAACAGCATAATGGCAAATTAAGTGCCATTATTTTTTGATTTACAGTTTCAAACACTATATTTGCCAGCGCTTATCAGCTAACGTATTGATACTGGCATAAATAATTTATGAATTTAACTTTGAACCATCACTTACATTTACACCATCGCCGATAGGCGATATGATATGTTTGTTTTGTACTTCAAAACTTTTTTTCCGTAAAATTATTTCTTGTTCATTCTATATTCAATACTTTGAAAACACTTAAAATCGCTATCCAAAAATCGGGTAGGTTAAACGAAAAATCTGTAGAAATATTAAAAAATTGTGGTCTTTCTTTTGAAAACTATAAGAGTTCTTTAATATCGACAGTACAAAATTTCCCCTTAGAAATCCTCTTTCTTCGTGATGACGATATTCCGGAATACGTTCAGGATGGCATTGCTGATTTGGGGATAGTTGGGGAAAATGTAATAACCGAAACTAAAGCTGGGGTAGAATATCTACAACGTTTGGGATTCGGAAAATGCACACTAAAAATTGCCGTTCAAACAGGTAGCGAAATCCAAAATCTCGAGGATCTGAATGGCAAAGCAATAGCGACATCATACCCGGTAATTCTCGAAAAGTTCTTAACGGAAAAAGGCATAAAATCTGATATCAGAACCATATCTGGTTCGGTAGAAATTGGTCCGGGTTTAGGCTTAAGTGATGCAATTTTTGACATCGTTTCTACCGGTGGAACTTTAAAAAGTAACGGGTTAAAACCATTTGCAGATGTGATGCAATCGGAAGCTGTTTTAATCGGAAATAAATCCATATTAAACAATCCTGAAGTTGCAGAATTGCTCCAAAGAATTCGTTCGGTTTTGAGTGCAAAATCCAACAAATATGTGGTACTGAATGTATCAAAAGATAATCTGCAAAAAGTTGTCGATTTACTGCCTGGAGTTAAAAGCCCAACGGTGGTTCCATTGTTTGAACCAAACTGGGTGGCCGTTCATTCTGTTATTGCCGAAGAAGATTTCTGGGATAAAATAAACAGCCTGAAAGCTGCAGGCGCCGAAGGTATTCTAGTGATGCCAATTGAGAAAATTATCACTTAAAAAACTGCTAAAAAAGCATAGATACTTATTAACTATTAGTTAATTTTAAATTATAACACATTGAAAGTCTATAATTATAAAGATTTATCTAAATCAAAGATTGAAGAACTGTGTTCCCGTCAAATTGAAGATGATAATTTGGTTGAAGAACGTGTTGCCGACATCATTAAAAAAGTGAAAGAAAATGGTGATGAAGCACTAATTAATTTCGCAAAATCTTTTGATAAGGTGGAATTAAAAAAGCTTTATTTAGATAGAGATGAATTAAAATTGATTGCCGCAAGCATTCCGGATGATGCAAAAAAAGCGATAGAAACCGCTTACCACAATATTAAAGCCTTTCACCTCTCTCAGCTAAAAACTGAAGACAAAATAGAAACCCTGCCTGGCGTGGTTTGCTGGCGGGAAGCGAGGGCGATTGAGAAGGTTGGCCTTTACATTCCTGGCGGGACAGCGGTTTTGCCAAGTACATTTTTAATGCTCGCTACGCCTGCGCTGATTGCAGGCTGTAAAGAAATAATAGTTTGTTCTCCGCCTCAACCTGACGGAAAAACCAACTGTTATCTGGCTTATTGCGCCATACTTTTGGGCATAGAAAAAATCTACCTAATGGGAGGAGCGCAGGCCATTGCAGCCATGGCATTTGGAACTGAAACCGTTCCAAAAGTTTATAAGATTTTTGGACCGGGTAACCGATATGTAACAACTGCTAAAACAATGGTTCAAAACAGGACAGCAATAGATATGCCTGCCGGTCCATCCGAGGTTCTAGTATTTGCTGATGAGACTGCCAATCCGTCATTCATAGCTGCAGACTTACTTGCTCAGGCAGAACACGGAACTGATAGTCAGGCTATTTTGGTTTCTACCTCATTAAATATCATAGAAAAAACATTATTAGCAGTTGATAATCAAATTTCTATCCTTCCCAGAAAAGAAATTGCGATTAAGGCAATAGAAAATTCTTATGCTATTTTAGTCGAAAATACGGCCTTTGCAATGGATTTTTCGAACGAATATGCGCCCGAACACCTCATTTTAGCAACTGAAGATTTCGAAAATCTTATTCCCCTGATAATCAATGCTGGATCGGTTTTTTTAGGAAATCTTACTCCAGAAAGTGCAGGTGATTATGCTTCGGGAACAAATCATACTTTACCCACAAGTGGCTTTGCCAAAGCTTATTCAGGAGTTTCAACTGATTCTTTTATTAAGAAAATAACTTTTCAACACTTATCAGCCAATGGATTAAATAATATTGGACACACGGTTGAAACCCTTGCAACAGCCGAAAGCCTGCAGGCACACAAGAATGCAATTACGATTAGACTTAAAAAGATATGAGGAGTTAGATGGGAAATTTGAGCATTCAAAGTATACTGCTGTCAAATCTCATCTTCTCAAATCTCAAAAACAAAAGAAATGGACATTAACGATTTAGTTAGAGAAAATATAAAAAACCTTAAACCATACTCTACGGCCAGAGACGAGTTTAAAGGACAAGCATCTGTATTTTTAGATGCAAACGAGAACAGTTACGGTTCTCCCCTACCCGCAAATTATAACCGCTATCCCGACCCTTTGCAATTGGATTTAAAAGATGCCCTAAGCAAAATTAAAGGAGTGCCGATTGAAAATACCTTTTTAGGTAATGGAAGTGATGAGGCAATTGATTTGCTGTTCCGTGCTTTTTGCAACCCCGGAAAAGACAACGTAATTGTGCTGCCCCCAACGTATGGAATGTATGAAGTTTCGGCTAATATAAACGATGTTGAAATCCGTAAGGTAAGCCTGCTGCCAAACTTCCAGTTAGACATGGAAAGGATTGCGGAAACGATTGATAAAAACACGAAATTAATCTTCATCTGCTCGCCAAATAACCCGACAGGAAATTCGATAAATCGAGAGGATATTGAAACGATTTTGGCCAACTTTAAAGGCATTGTTATTGTAGACGAAGCTTACATAAATTACGCCCGGCAGAAGACCTTTATTCAGGAGTTAACCGAGTATGCAAACCTGGTTGTTTTGCAAACTTTTTCCAAGGCTTGGGGACTTGCAGCTTTGCGTTTAGGTATGGCTTTTTCTTCGAGAAAAGTGATTGATGTTTTGAACAAAATCAAGCCACCTTACAACATCAATCAGGCTACGCAAGATTTAGCTTTCGAAGCACTAAAAAACATCGCTCAAGTGAATGCCTGGATTAAAGAATCTGTTGCTGAAAGAGAGCGTCTTTCTGTCGATTTAAATAGCCTCGATATTGTCACAAAAGTTTATCCGTCTGATGCAAATTTTATATTAGCTGAAGTTACGGATGCGACTAAAATTTACGACACTTTAGTTGAAGAGGGCATCATTGTTCGCGATCGTTCGAAAGTTACTTTGTGTGAGGGTTGTTTAAGGATTACCGTTGGCACAAAAGAAGAAAATGATAAACTGTTAACTATTCTGAAAAATTTTTAAAAAATGAAGAAAGTATTATTTATAGACCGCGACGGAACCTTAAACATCGAACCTGATGATGAACAGGTGGACAGTTTTGCGAAACTTAAATTTTATCCACGCTCAATTTATTACCTTTCAAAAATTGCCGCGGAAAAGGATTACGAGTTGGTAATGGTTACTAATCAGGATGGATTGGGAACCCCGTCAAATCCTGAAGAGAATTTCTGGCCGATTCATAATTTTATGTTAGATACTTTTGCCGGAGAGGGTGTAAATTTTAGCGAAATAATCATCGACAGAACTTTTGCAAAAGACAACGCTCCAACACGCAAACCAGGTACCGCTTTGTTAACAAAATATTTCAGCGGAGATTACGACTTGAAAAATTCTTACGTGATCGGCGATAGGCTGAATGATGTGGTTTTAGCGAAAAATTTAGGGGCAAAAGCAATTTTCCTTCGTCAGAATGATGCACTTGGATCAACTGAAGCTTTGGATAAACATGAAACTTTGTTAGACATCATTATCCTGGAAACCCAAAAATGGGAAGATATTTACAACCTGCTCAAAGCCGGAAGCAGAAAAATTAACCATGTACGCAAAACCAACGAAACCGATATAACCATTAATTTAGATTTGGATGGCACAGGAAAAGCAAAAATTGAAACAGGCTTAAACTTTTTCGACCACATGCTGGACCAAATTGCCCGACATGGAAGTATTGATTTGGAAATAATTGCAAAGGGCGATTTACATATAGACGAACACCACACTATTGAAGATACCGGAATTGCCCTTGGTGAGGCTTTTGCCAAAGGTTTAGGTAATAAGTTAGGCATTGAGCGCTATGGATTCTGCTTACCAATGGATGATTGTTTAGCGCAGGTTGCCATCGATTTTGGCGGCCGTAACTGGATTGTTTGGGATGCTGAATTTAAGCGGGAGAAAGTTGGCGATATGCCTACGGAAATGTTTTATCACTTCTTTAAATCGTTCAGCGATGCGGCAAAGTGTAATTTGAATATTAAAGCAGAGGGCGATAACGAACATCATAAAATTGAAGCTATATTTAAAGCTTTCGCGAAGGCGATAAAAATGGCAATTAAACGGGATGCAGAAAAAATGGTTTTACCAAGTACAAAGGGGCTTTTGTAGGGTAGAAGGCAAAAGGTTTAAGGCGGAGGGTTTTGAGGCACAAACATTGTTAAATAAACCCGATAGCAGTGGAAAGCCCTCGATTTTTCATCGGGACTTGAAACGAATAGCGGGACTGCAAAGCCTTTGAAAAACTGACATTCGTTTTCAAATTTTTAAAAGAAGCATCGTGTCTTTGATACTCAATACTAATTACTCGATACTAATATGATTGGAATAGTAAATTACGGCGCAGGCAATATATTCTCATTAACCGCAGCTTTGGAGCGTTTGCACGTACAGTATGGCATGGTAAATGCAGAATCCGATTTGGAAAAATATAGCCATATCATCATCCCCGGAGTCGGGCATGCAGGTGCGGCAATGGAAAAATTAAAGCACACCGGGTTAATTAGTGCCATAAAAGCGCTGGAAAAACCTGTATTGGGGATTTGTGTAGGCATGCAATTGATTACTGAACATTCTGAAGAGGGCGATGCAGCTTTATTAGACATTGTCCCGGTAAAGACTAAAAAATTTGATAAGTCGCTGAATATCAAGATACCACATATGGGCTGGAATGCTGTTCTGCATAAAAACAATTCGCTATTTGAGGGTGTTGAAGATAATGCACAATTTTACTTCGTTCATTCGTACTTTATTGAATATAACCCTACTTTTGACATTGCCTCTGCCAACTACGGATTAAAATTTTCGGCAGCGGTACAAAAAGACAACTTTTACGGCGTTCAGTTCCACCCTGAGAAATCGGGCAAAGCTGGCGAACAGATATTAAAAAATTTTTCAAACTTAAGCTTATAAAATGTACATAATTCCTGCTATTGATATTTTGGATGGAAAGGTTGTTCGCCTACGTGAGGGTGACTATAACCAGAAAACTGAATACGACGTTTCTATTGCCGATATGATAGAAAAATACCGTTCAAACGGAACAGATTTCATCCACATAATTGATTTAAATGGCGCCAAAGGCGATTTCAGTAACCAGAAATCACTTTTCGAAATCATTAAGAAAACTGAAATGAAGGTGCAGTACGGCGGTGGAATCCGTACAATTGAGCAGGTAACGAATTTGCTTGATGCAGGAATTCACCGTGTTATTGTTGGTACACAAGCCATTACCAATCCTGATTTCTTACAGCAATTAAGCGAAGCTTTCGCAAAGAAAGACAACTACGCAAACCGCATCGTTATCGCAATAGATGTTTTAGATGAGGTAATTAAATATTCGGGTTGGATGGAAAGTTCGCCAATTAAACTAATGGACTACGTTGATAAATGTCTGGCGCTGGGTTTCTTCCGTTTCTTGTGTACTGATATTAGCAAAGACGGAAAATTAGGCGGTGCGGCCATTGATTTGTACAAAAAACTATTGGAGCACTCGCCAATGATTAAATTAATTGCATCGGGAGGCGTTAGCTCGATGGATGATATTTACGAACTTGCTAAATATCCAATTAGAAGTGTGGTTGTGGGAAAAGCAATTTATGAAGATAGAATTACCATTGAGCAGATTAAAGAGTGGAATTTGAAAGCTTTGACAAGTATATAACCCCCCCAGCCCCCTAAAGGGGGAGCTAATAACAAAGAGGAAATAGCATAGTTAAAATAGCATGGTGGAATAACATTGTTTAAAATGACTTATAGCTTTGATGATGATTTTGATTTTTTGCAGGTTAACGAGCCAAAAATGTTTTATGGTGCGTCGAATCTTATTTTTGAAAATGCTAAGCAGTTAAGAAACAGATTAACGGAACCTGAAAAATTACTTTGGGAGCATTTAAAGGAAAATAAGTTAGGTTCTAAGTTCAGAAGACAACATCCCATTTCTTTTTTTATCGCTGATTTTTATTGCCATGAAAAGAAAATAATCATCGAATTAGATGGTGGTATCCATGATGTAAAAGAGATTTTAGAGAACGATATAAGCCGACAGGCTGCAATTGAAGCTTTTGGTATAAAGGTTATTAGATTTAGAAACGAAGAAATTTACAAAAACATAAACGTTGTTTTGGACAAAATAAATGAAGCCCTGCAGGCTGAGCAATTTGCAGTTCCCCCTTTAGGGGGCGGAGGGGGTTTAAGTAAAAGAATAATCCCCTGCCTAGATGTTAAAGACGGTCGTACGGTAAAAGGTGTGAACTTTGTCGATTTACGCGACGCAGGCGATCCTGTGGAATTGGCTGCTCAATATGCACAACAAGGCGCTGATGAATTGGTGTTTTTAGACATTACGGCTACCCACGAGCGACGTAAAACGATGATAGAAATGGTCAAATCGGTTGCTCGCCAGTTGAATATTCCATTTACCATTGGTGGTGGAATAACTGAAATAGCCGATGCGGAAGCTCTATTAAATGCAGGTGCAGATAAAATCAGTATCAATTCGGCAGCTGTTCGTAATCCAAAATTAATTGAAGAATTGGCCAAAGCTTTTGGGGTTCAGTTTGTGGTTTTAGCTGTTGACACTAAATTTGTTGAAGGCAAAAATATGGTGCACTTAAATGGTGGACGATTAATAACTGAACTGGAAACCGAAAACTGGATAAAACAGGCTGAAGATTTGGGAGCGGGAGAAATTTTGCTCACCTCAATGGACCACGATGGCACAAAAGCGGGTTTTGATTGTGGTTTGCTCGGCAAAGTAAATCAAATGATAAACATCCCCATTATTGCTTCGGGCGGTGCAGGCAACATGGAACATTTTACAGAAGTTTTTCAAAAAGCAAATGTAGATGCAGCACTGGCTGCATCGGTTTTTCACTATGGCGAAATTCTGATTCCCGATTTAAAACAAGAATTGAAGAGGAATAAAATTCCTGTTAGAATATAAGAACACACTCGTCATTGCGAGATACGAAGACAACCGAACGAAGTGAGCTCATGAAAGCCTATAAAAATATAAGCAATTATGAATAATCTTACTACTTAAGCGGGTAATATAACCCGTTGCGTTAGGATTGCTTGGTTCATCGCAATAACGAAACTTGATAGAAACAATGAATATAGATTTTAATAAAGGCGACGGCTTAGTTCCTGTAGTGATACAAGACGAACAAACTTTAGAGGTTTTAATGTTAGGCTATATGAATGCCGAAGCATTTGAGAAAACACGGTCGGAAGGTAAAGTAACTTTCTATTCACGCTCTAAAAACCGTTTATGGACTAAAGGCGAAGAAAGTGGCAATTTCCTTTTCGTAAAATCTGTTCATATTGATTGCGATAACGATACCATATTAATAAAGGCAAATCCCGTTGGACCAACTTGCCATACGGGAAGCCGCAGCTGTTTCAAAACAGATTACAACCAGAACTTTATTTTTGAGTTAGAAAACATTATTAATGACAGATATGAAAACCCTGTTGAGGGTTCATACATCAATAAAATGCGCAATAAAGGTTTAAATAAAATAGCGCAAAAAGTTGGAGAAGAAGGTGTAGAAACTGTAATTGCAGCATTGGCAGAAACTGAAGAAGAGTTAATTGGCGAGGCATCAGACTTAGTTTTCCACTTGCTGTTTTTATTGAAAGAGAAAGGTTTATCAATTCAGGATATTGCAAAGAATTTAGAGAAGAGACATAAGTAAACAACATATTGAAAACTGAGATAACCTTTGACCACTTAAATATCTATGTTAGGACTAAGATTCCCACTAACAGATATTTAAAAGTATTCTTAGGAATTTTTAATCTAAGTGCAATAATTGGTTTATTTTATTTCGTTTTCCTTTTGCAAGAAGATAAGCCTAATCCCTTACCATTTTTATTACCCATAGCTTACGGAATTACAATTGGCAAATATTTTCTTTGGAATACCTTTGGAGAAGAATCTTATATTATTAGCACAACTCATATAACTTACCAGCATTATTATGGTTTTTGGAAAACCAAACAAAAAACTTTCAAGTATGACTTCATCTCAACGGATAACATTAACCAAGATGAATTAACCTTGATTTTCATCAGTTATAATAATGAAAAATTACAAGAAGAAGTATTTAGAACAACATTACCAATCTTGACTGTTGATTCAGAAAGAATCTTTAATACTTTAAACCAAATCAAACTTGATGAATTTGGTGATGAAGCAAATTTTCCAAAAATATTTGCAAATTAACATTCATGCTAAAACACTTAAAAACCCTTTCCGGTCATCAAAACCCTGTATATGCTTTAGCCAGTTCAGATAGAGCTGAAACATTTTTTAGTGCCGGGAATGACAAAGGTGTTGTAGAATGGTCGCTGGAAACTATGGCTTTTGTAAAAGTTAAGATGCCGGTGCAGAGTTCTGTTTATTACCTTCACTATTTTAATAATCAATTATTTATTGGCGAACGTAGCGGGGCTTTTAGCGTATATGATTTTAACGAGCAAAAAGTTATTGCAAGAATTAATGCGCACACAAAACCCATTTTCAATATTCAAACGGTTAAACGCAAAAATGAACTTTTAACAACAGGAGAAGATGGTTCAGTTGCAGTTTGGTCATTAAAAGATTACTCAGAAATTTATCGCTTTCAAGTGGCTTATGATACAGTTCGGGCAATCGCAATTTCGCCCGATGAAACAGAAGTTGCTTTTGGTTGCAAAGACCGTTTAATTAAAATTTATAACCTAGCTGATTACAGCATTAAACAAAATTTAGAAGGCCATTCTTTGCCCGTAACTTCCTTAGCCTACCACCCTACAGGGAAATACTTAATTTCTGGAAGCCGGGATGCGCAAGTGAAAATTTGGAGTTTGCCTGCTCACGAGCCGCTACAAACCATTCCGGCGCACATGTTTACTGTTTATGATATTGCTTTTCACCCTACACTCCCCTATTTTGCGACGAGCAGTCAGGATAAAAGCATAAAACTTTGGGATGCTGAAAATTTTAAACTCTATAAAATCTTGAGTTTAGAAAAAACAGGAATCGGCCATACCCATTCCATCAATAAAATTATGTGGAGTGATAATGGTAAGTATTTAATTTCCACAGGCGATGATAGGAAAGTAATGATTTGGGAAATGGAGGAATAAAATTTTTTCGTCATTGCGAGGCACGAAGCAATCTTAATGCGCAAAGTAAAAAAAAAGACTAGATGAGTAAGATTCCTTCACCCCCGTTGAAAAATCGGAGACTCACAATTGTAAAGGTTAAAGTGCCGAAATTTCTAATTTATCACCACCTTTTTTATTCCTTCTCTACCATAAAATACCGGAAAATACATCATTTCGGCCTTTGCCGGATTTAAAATATAAGAACCTGAATATATAGGCATTAAGTCAATTTCAAAAGTATATTTCCCTTGTTTGAGTTTGGTGCAAAATATGGAAGTTTTGTTTTTAAAATACTCTCTGTGCGTTTCTACTCCCCAAAAATTTTGCACTTTGTTTTCATAAGAACATCCTGCAGGGATGGGAATTTCTACCATCACATAATCGGCATCGGCTCTAACTTCCACTTCAACCTTCAGTTTTATTAAAGTTCCGGCTTTTAATTTGGTTACAACCGCTCCGTTTTGTATTAGACTAGAACTAACTTTAAAATCCTTACCTATTTTCTGTGGCTTTCCATTTTGAAATTGCTGACAAGCAGTGAAATAAACCACCATTTCTCCTGATTTTTCAATTTTTAAATCAACAGGATTATCAATGGTTTTATCAAAAGGAAATTGAGTTACCGTTTGTTCGTTTATTTTGATTGAGGCAGGTTTATCCTTTTTATTTCCGGCGATTAACTCTGGTAAAATGGTTTCTAAAATCAGCGATGATTCATAGGTATTTCTCCATTGCCCATCTTTACGCTGCTCTAAAAAGTATAAAGAAATTTTCTCCAATTCGTTTTTATAACCACCTGCATTCCTCAATATTTTATAAGCAAGCAAGGTATTTTGAATACTGTTATCCCAGAAACGGATATTCTCGTCACCCCAATAAAGGCTACCAAACATGGTCTGCTTTTTGAGTTTAAGTAAGTCATTTAAATCAATTTTAATTCCTGCAGTCTGTTTGAGGAACATTATTTCCAATATAGAATAAGTGCTTTTGTAGGTTATTCTATTTTTCACAGCCAAAAGTTCCGGAGACATATTTTCGTCTCGTTTCCGTTCTTTTTCTAATTCCTGTTTTTCAAAAGCCAATATCCAAGCTTTAAAGTCGTAATTTTTATCTAATAATTTCAAAAGCTTCATAGTTTCAAGCTGACTGTAATTAGGACTTTCTTGCATTTTAGCAATTAAGTAATTTCTCAAAACTTCTTTGTTAAGTTCAATTTTGTAACCCTGTTTTTCAGCCAATAAGAGCGCTTCCACAACATGCAAGCTTATCCACATTTCTTCATTACTATTTTGCCACCAACCCCATGTACTTTGTGGGTTTTTAGTTTGGTAGAGTTTCTTTAAAATAAAATTGATATCCTTTTTGTGGGTAAAAGGTTGATTTAAATACTTTCGAAGCTCTTTTTCTAACAATAGCGATTTCAATTTCGAAGCCAATTGCTCATTACATAAATATTCATAATTACGTAATTTGGTCATTTCATCCAACAATACCGGAAAAATGGAAGCCTCGGCTCTTACCATAATTTTGCCCAATTGTTTATCGAAGCTATAATTGATGGTAGTATCCTTGAGCAAAGCTGAAAAATAGCCCTTGGTTTCTTTCACACCTGCTTCAAATACCGGTATTTTTCTTCGCTCCCCGTCGAAATAGCCATTTTCTTGTGTTAAAGTGTACTCAAAATTTAGGCTATCTTTTGATGTTACATTAATGCCAACTGTGTCAATGTAAGAATTTTTGAATTTTACACTGTTATTCCTTAACTCCTTGCCGTTGTAAATAAATTTCCGAAAGCCGGTTTCTTCAATTGGTGTGTAGTTCATCAATTTGCCAATTACGTTTATGCTATCGCCAATAGTTGCAAAAAGCGGTGAAACAAAATTTGCACTTAGTGATTTAAAAGATTTGATGCTTCCTTCCGTGTAACCTGTCTGCTTATTCCCATTCATGGCAATTACCCGTGTTGTCCATTTTGTAATATCATCCGGAAACTTCACGGTAAACTTGGCGACGCCATTTTCGTCGGTAATTAATTTTGGCTGCCAAAAACCTTCGTCATTAAAATTGGTACGCATGGTTTGTTGCTGTGCAACCGGCTCTCCGGCAAGGTTGGTTGCCAAATTCCCTTTTTTACTTTTGATGATAATTACCCCGTTTGCTGCTCTAGCCCCATAAATAGCAGTTGCACCGGCATCTTTAAGGATCGTAATATCTTTTACCGAATCTTTATCCAATGCGCTAATATCACCATCAAAGGGCAATCCATCTAAAATAATTAATGGTTTCTGGTTGGCAGGCAATGAGTTTGTACCTCTTACCATTACCACTTCCTGAAGCTCCACCCCGGCAGATTTACCTTGCAGCGAATAGCTTAATTCTCTTGAAGTTATGGTTGTGCTATATGCTGTACTTACTTTATTTTGAACAACTTCTTCTTCAACATCCTCAACCGTTCTTTTTTTGTAAGTGATAGGCTTTAATTTGATATCGCCAATATTACCTTGTCTAATATCAATGGTTTGTCTATAAAAATCATACGATTTAGCTGTTATTTTTATTTTGCCTTTTTCGGGAGTTTTTAGTGTAAAAAGCCCTTTTGCATCACTGATTGCAGAAACATCCAAACCTACAATTTGTATAGAAGCATTTGCCAATGGCTTACCATCTTCATCTGAAAGTATTCGACCTTGCAAGGTGTTTGTAAGTTCTTTTTTATCAAATAAATAACGGTTAAAAAAAGTTTGAATTTTGTCTGAAATATCAGTTCCACCCTCGCCACTGTAATATCCCACTTTAGGTGTAGATTTTATCAAACTATCTAGTTTTTGACTAAAAGTATCATTTGCATTAATTTCAAAGCTATTCCATTCATAATAATTTGAACCATTTGCCTTCAAACTGATCATATCAGTAATAAAATAGCTGTTGTCTTTTAATAGAAATAAGATTTTATACTTACCGCTTTCCAATACATCGGTATTGATGTTACCTGTATAAATGCGTAGATAATTGGCTTGATTGGGTTTATAAACGATTATATTTTTAATGTACGGAATGTGGTTGGTAAAAGCGGTATCAATATCATACCTCAACTTACCTGTACCTTTTTGTCCGATTAAACTTGCATTGTAGAAAAGTTGTGTCGTTCTGCTCCTCAAATCCATATAATCCAGCCAAATTTTATCTATCTCATTCTTTTTTAAAGCAAACTCATCTGCAAATTTTGTAACTCCATTGCCTGCATATGCAGTTAGCTTGGTGTCGAAAGCATATTTTGCAGCATTTGATTTTTGTTTGATTAAACTTGGTTCGAAAGTATAAGTGTAACCTGCTTCTTTGCTAAAGGATTGCTTGAATCTTTCATTATCAAAAATTAAATTATTCTCTTTTATCGGACCGATTAATAACGGATTTTCAGGGCGATTATCAGGATTAATCAGTAAACGTGTTTCAGAAGTTGCCGCCGATACAGTTGTTTTTTGGAGTGAAAAATTATTGGCAACTCTAAGCATGTAATTATCCAATTCTTGACTTTCGCTCGCAGTAAGTGTAGTTGGTTTACTTACTGTTACCAAATGATTGGTAGTATCTGCCAGCACACTAAAAATTGTTTTTTTACCAGCCGTGATGTTATAATTTACGGTTACTAATTTATCCGCTGTGCGAATTTTAAAATCATGAAAGCCAGGTTTTACCACAAAAGAGTAATGCTGTAATTGTTGTGCCTGATTAAAGAATACCGGTACATTATCGATATACACAATAATGGCAGGCAAAATTGCACCATCTAAAATTACAAAAGGGGCAACCTGTGTAGTGGTATCATTGGTAGTTTCAATTGTATTATAAATTGGATTTGGATGAATAAACCTGTAATACTCAATGGTATCTAACCCTAAATTTTTGTTCCATTTTGTCCAGGTAAGTTGGGCTAAATTGGTACTTACACTTCCATAGGCTTCATCAGCTTCTATCTTTATATTATTGGTTTGACGCACTGAAAATTTCCTCCCCAAATAAGGCATTTTAACATTGGGAACATCCTTAAATTTTGAAGTAAATGCTTGCGCAGTAACATCAGTTTTTGGTACTGGTTTGTGGTTAATATCTGTAACCTGCACCAACATATTTACCTTCTGCCCGGGATAAACCAGTTCAGGCGCAATCAATTTTAAATTTAACTGATAAGGATTATAAAAAGCGCTTACCTCGTTTGTCTCCTCATCGCCATCCCAAAAATAATTGATGCGAATATGACTGGCTTTTTGGCTATCGTTTTTTATCAGCGTGTCCAAATTGGTTGTGTAACCTCTTAAAAACACTTTATTGTCGGCAAAAATGGTATACCAAAAAGGCACTTTATGTTCGTTTATAACCACCACACGCAAACTGTCTTTATTTTGTATGGCGTTAATTTGCAATTCGGGTTCTAATTTTGTAATGTCAATTGTGGCAGTATCTTTTGGGGTTTCTATTTCGACATATTCGGCACGATAATCGGTTTTAACCACATACGGCAAGGTAATATTTTGCGAATTTATCACAACATCGTCTGCTGTATAACTAACCATTTTGGCAGCCTGGCTTTCACTTTTACCATTTACCAAATAGGTAATAGACAAACTGTCCTTTTTAAATTCTGATTTTATCTCAACTGCTTTAACGGTCTTTCTAGAACTCCTCCAATCGTTATAACTTAAAGATTTAGAAGCTGTTCTAACTTCGTTATTACTGTTTAAAAACTTAGCATACAAATTAAATGAAAGACTGGCTTTAGGAAAGATATTGGATGGTATAACGATTTTAGTTTCTCCAACAGGGTCTAGCGTGATATTCTTTTGCCAAAGTGTATCAGGTACGAAAACACTTTTTTCAGTATAATCACTTATATAACTGGTAATTAATGTAAGTTCTACCCTACCATCAGGCACTGCTAATTCATTTTCGTCTGTTGCTTTGAAATAAACAGTAATTAAACTGTCTTTTGTTTGCTCGTTTTTATCCGTTCGTAACGCAAAATCAATCGATTTAAGTTCATAATCTTCGTAAGCGAAATTATTGTTAATACGGAATGCCTTTTTAGGATTTTTAGATTTTTCTTCTAAACTAATGCCATAATTTCTATCGAGCTTTAAGTTTAGGCTATCTGCTAAAACGAAACTATATTCGTAACCGCCATTTTTATAAGGACTGATGGTAGCCAAGGTTTTTTTAGCTCCATCAGCTTGTAAAATCACCTCTGCAGGTCTGTTTTGAATGTCTCCGCCTTTGGCATTGATAATAAAAGCCTTGAATTTTACTGTATCAAGCGGTTTATACATTGGCTTGCTAAAAACCATATATCCCGAAAACAAAGGCTTAACACTTCTTTTCTTTTTAAAAACTGATTTAAACGGTTGCCAAAAATATTTTATCGGGAATGAATAAGCTACTTTTTTAAAGAATGACCAATCTTCCCTGTCGTCATCGTAATAATTGTTATCGTCTGCTTCATATCCGAAAAAATTACTTACCCCACCGTGCACAACTTTGATGATGCCCTTTTCTTTAGGTTTGCCTGCTTCCTTACTGTGTTTACTTCTATACAATTTAGCTTTGTCATCATATTGAGCTCGCTTTTTTCCATCAATTTCTACAAAAGCGTTATTAATTAGATTTCCTTTTAAGTCTGTAATGTAGAACTGAAAATCCTCTTGATTATTAATAAACTGCAATAAAACATTGTTCTCACTATGTAGGCTCGAATTGATAGCACCTCCGCTGGCATTTACGAGTAGGTAATTCCCGTAAGGTAAATCGGTCTTTTTGTATTCTTTATAATAATCAGAACTGATTAAGGTATGATAAAAACCATCATTAGCTTTTTTCTCGTTTAGGATGCTAACTACTTCTTTATCATTTATTTTATAAACAAATGTAGCATCGCTGGCTTGTTTACTTTTAGATAATTTATTTTGACTGAAGCCTTGAAAAGAAAAAACAAAAAGAATGATGAGCGTAAAAAGTATCTTCATAAAAGCTAAATTAGAATGGTTATTGTACTCCAATTACAAATATTATGGAGCAATAGCGGGATGTTTTTATTCTTATCAGGGATGATAAGTTTCGGCTTTAAGATTTGGATAACAAGTACTAACCATTAAGAAAGTGACTTACCTTTTCTAAAAACGTTGTCGTTTTTATCATTCCGAAGCCACCTAAAATAGCATATTGCATCTTCATTGTCACGGTAATGGGTTCAGTTTTTTTTAAATTTACTTTCAAATTCCGGCTTTCAAATCCTAAAAAAGTAAATTCTAACAACAAACTGTTTTTGAAGTCATTCTTATTTACTTTCAATTCGAAATTACCATCCTTGTCAGTAACTGTGGCTACAGCTGTTCCTTTTATTCTTACACTTCCCCCGATAATAGGCAAACTTTCTTCACCATCAATAACTTTTCCCTTTATCGTGATGGAATCTTTTTTAATTAGCGGTACATATTTATCTATCCCATTTTTCTTTTCATTAATTTGATATGTTGGATATGATTTATTGATGGCATTTCCTAGCTTCGGAAAACTTAAAAACGCAACGAATGAGGCTGCGATTAAAGCCGGCTTAAATCTGCCAATAGAAGAGTTTGATTTTACGTTAATTAATCTATCAATTTGTTCAGGTTTAAACCTCCCACAGCTTTTTTCCTTATGTTTAGCAAACCAATCTTTTAAATCACTGTCTGAGAATTGAGTGAAATCGGTAACAGATTTTTGGCATGAGCTGCAGAATCGTCCGACTGCATCGGGTTGCATATTCGACCATTTTTTAATACAAGGATTATTGATTGAAATTTTAAAAGCACTTGCCATAATATCTATTTTATATCATGATGCGCCTTTTATAGTTATTCCACAAAACGTTTAATAATCCTCAATTTGTGGCTATAAACGCCTAATTCCCGATTAAAAATTCCCTGATCATCAATCGGATCAATCTTTACTTTTGCAGAAGAATGAATGATTTCATTTGGGCTCAACATAATGCCGACATGTGTAATTTTTCCTTCAGCATTATCAAAAAAGGCAACATCACCCGCCTTAACTTCTGCTAAGAAACCTACCAATTCACCTTGTTCAGCCTGTTGAGACGCGTCTCTATTCAACTTAATGTTAAGCATTTTAAAAACGGTTTGAACAAAGCCCGAACAGTCTAAGCCAAACAAATGTCTTCCACCCCACAAATAAGGAATATTTTGGAAAAACCTGGCCGTGGATTCTAAATCAGCTTTAAAATCAACTTTGGATTTATCGTAAGGTGCAAAATCAAGGCTAAATTTCTCTGTTCCTGCAAAGCAAAAACCATCTGCTAAATAAGGAAGATTACTACCAGGACTCAAGTGATATAAACTTCCGTCGGCTGCCGTTAAAACATTATTAAAACTTAAAGGAGCCAAAAAATTACAGTCGTGCATTTTCGAAAATTGTGCTTCGGAAATAGCTGCCAATTGCCTGAAATCCATCCAACCTTGATACCCATCGTAACCATTTTGAATTAGCCACCATCGATCTTCTTTTTGAATAATTTCAACATGGTCTCCAAATAGTAACTGCGAAACAATTTCTGCTTTATCCGAAGGTTCGGCCCTTAAAGGCGCTACCGCAATTCTGCAAATACCGTATTGATTTTCCATTTAAAATATGCTCGTAAAAGATTTAGTAAAACTAAGAAATTACATCGTGCCACTAACATTTTGTATGCAAATTTGTTAATTTTATGATGATAACATTTAAATCAGCTCAACATGAACTTTAAGAAGATATTAATTGCCGTTGATAACAGCACCTGCTCAGAAAAGGCAGCAAAGGCCGGATACGAAATTGCTGGGAAATTTAATTCAGAAGTGGCTTTGGTAAATATTATTGAGCCCATTCCTGCTAACGTCAATCCTGATTTAACGCTTGCGCCGGTTTTTTTAGAAACCTATGATAACAGCGAAGAGAACAGCCATATTCTTTTAAAGGAAATGGAAATTAAGTTTTCCAACGGAATTAAAACATCCTATTTAAGCGTTGTTGATACCGCCGCACATGGAATAATTCAACAATCTGATGAGTGGGGTTCTGACTTAATTGTTATCGGGACCTATGGACGAACAGGTTTATATCATTTTTTGATGGGAAGTGTTGCTGAGCATGTCGCTCGTAAATCTGCTTGTCCGGTTTTAATTATTCCGAATAAAAGCGACATTGATTAAAATGAAAAAAATTAGCTGCTCAAATTTTCTTTTTTTATTATTAATCTGGAGTTCAAGCTGTGTTTTCAGCCAGCAAGATTCCAATAAAACTGCTTTTCCAGAAACGGAAAGAATTAAAATAGACAATTTATTTAAAGCGTATATCGCCAAAGGCTGGATTAAAGCCATAAGCGCAAATATTTCTATAGACGGAAAAACAGTTTACAACAAAGCCTTTGGTAGTAACATAAACAGACCAGCTAAAACCGATGATATTTTAAGAATTGCTTCTCAAACTAAAGCAATAACCTGTACCGCAGCCATGATTTTATTCGATCAGGGTAAGTTTCAGCTTGATGACCCAATATCGAAATACCTACCCGCTTTTAAAAACCCAAAGGTATTAGATAAATTTAACCCCGCCGATTCTAGCTACACCACGAAACCAGCAAACCATGAAATTACCATTCGGGAATTGATGACACACACCTCAGGATTAGGGTATGCTCAAATCGGGTCGCCGGAAATGAATGCAATCTATGCTAAGGCTGGGGTTGAAGCTGGTTTCGTTATCAACAAAAAACTATTGGAAACGGAAATAAACAAACTTGGTAAATTGCCTTTGGCCGCTCAACCAGGCGAAAGATGGCAATATAGTCTAAGCATTGATGTTTTAGGGCGTCTTGTTGAAGTTACATCCGGCTTAGATTTAAATACCTTTTTTAAGGAAAAAATTTTTCAGCCACTGGGTATGAACGATACGTATTTTGCTCTGCCAAGAGAGAAACAAGACAGATTGGCAACGGTTTATACTGAAGACCCAAAAACGAATACGGTAAAACCCTGGAAGGATGGAACTTTTCCTGGGGCAACTATCAATTATCCCATAAATAATAATGGTTATTTTGCCGGTGGTGCAGGTTTGGTCTCTACATCAAAAGATTACGGAATTTTTTTACAAATGCTTTTAAATGGCGGCATTTATAACGGAAAGCGAATTCTTACTGAAAAAAGTGTGGCATTAATGACCAGTAACCAAATTGGTAAAATTCCTTTTACCGATAATACGTTTGGATTAGGATTTGAAGTTGTTACTGAAAAAGGAAGTCTAAAATCAGGACAAAGCGTTGGTTCTTACAGCTGGGGAGGCTTTTTTGGCTCCAATTATTGGGTTGATCCAAAAAAGAAAATTGTTGCACAAATTTACGTCCAACAGTGGCCATTTTCTCATGGAGAGATTGCTGAAAAGTTCAAATCTATCATTTACAAAGGAATTACTGAAGATTAGTTCATAAAAAAAGTCCCGATGAAAACCGGGACTCTTAATGTTATTAAAAATTTTCGATTAGAACTAGTTTTCCTGATGTAACCAGGCTTTCTTTGCTAATAATTCCTCTTCAGTTTCACGAATATCTTCATCATCAACACAACAATCTACTGGGCAAACCGCAGCACATTGAGGCTCATCATGAAATCCTTTGCATTCCGTACATTTATCCGATACAATGTAATAAACCTCATCAGAAACTGCCTCTTGCGATGCATCTGCTTCTATTTGTTGATTACCAAAATCTATAACGCCTTCTAAATTTGTACCATCAGAAAAACGCCATGCAGTACCGGCATCATAAATTGCATTATTTGGGCATTCTGGTTCACATGCCCCACAATTTATACACTCATCTGTTATTTTAATTGCCATGTCTTCGTCTAATTCTTTTGCTTAGTTTACCTTTGCAGCTGCAAATATAAGATATAATCAATTAATAATAATTCTAAATATGTCAGTTTTAACTCAAGAAAAAGTAATAATCGCCTTTAAAAATTTAGGTAAATTTCTTGCTCAACCAACTGATGCTTTAGAAAATGCGATGTATTCGGCTCAAAATGCTAATGCATGGTTTACACCAGCGAATATTACTAAGGCATTAAATTCTTTTGCTGACATGCTGAATGAAGCCGATATAGATACCTGGTTTCAAACCATTAACTTTAGCTTATCGCCAAAGAAAGTAGGATTAATTTTAGCAGGCAACATTCCTATGGTTGGCTTGCACGATGTTTTAAGCGTACTTGCTACAGGGAATATAGCATTGATGAAATTATCATCAGCTGATGAAAAATTGATAAAGGCCATTCTTGAGCAGCTAATTTCAATTGAGCCCTCCTTTCAAAATAGAATACAATACGTAGAACGTTTAAAAGATTTCGATGCCGTAATTGCTACCGGAAGTAATAATTCATCGAGATACTTTGATTATTATTTCAGTAAAGTTCCAAACATCATCAGGAAAAACAGAAATAGTGTGGCTGTTTTGGATGGTTCAGAATCCTTTGAAGACATCCAAAATCTCGGTGCGGATGTATTCGACTATTTTGGTTTAGGCTGCAGAAATGTTTCAAAACTCTATTTCCCGAAAGGTTATGATATTGCTAAATTTTACGAGGGTGTAGAAAGTTATCAACCGATAATTAATCATTTTAAGTATAATAACAACTACGATTACAACAAATCCATTTATTTGGTAAACGCCGCTAAACATTTCGATAATGGTTTTTTACTACTCAAAGAAGATCAAAGTTTAACATCACCACTTGCGGTTTTATTCTATGAGGAGTACGAAAATTTGATGGAAATTGAAGAAAAATTAAATTCAAAAGCTGAACAGATTCAGTGCATCATTACGAAATCACCGTTAGCCCTTAAAACCTTCAATTTTGGCGAAAGTCAACACCCAAAACTTTGGGATTATGCTGATGATGTGAACACTGTAGAATTTTTGAACGATTTATAAACTTAAATGCGGCGTATTACGCAATTCAGTTTTTTATTGAGATATTACATCAAATTGTTTCATTCAGATGCGCCACCAAATCAAGTTTCTTCTATTTATATTACTAATTTTTTCAATTAATTTATCGGCGCAGCAAGTGTGTACCGGAGCGCTTGGCGACCCCGTAATAAACATCGATTTCGGTTCAGGAACGTCAAATTTTAGCGCTCCACTTAGTACTGTCAACACAAACTATATTTATATCGCAGGAACCCCTAACGATGGGCAATACACAATAGCGAAAAGCACGAATGGGATGCACACAGGTGTAGGGTGGCACCAAATTACCAATCACACCCCAAGTGATGCAAATGGTTATATGATGATTGTAAATGCATCAAACAGCCCAGGAATTTTCTATCAGACATCCATCCCAAATCTTTGTCCCGGAACAACTTACGAATTTGCAGCATGGATTATTAATCTGCTGAATTACCCGGGCATTAAGCCAAACCTTACGTTTTCCATCGAAACAAGAAGTGGCACAGTTCTGCAAAAATATGATACCGGAGACATTCCCGAGGGTTCGGCATCAAACTGGAAACAATACGCAACAACATTTACAACTACTGAACAAACAGATTTAATTTTAAAAATTACAAATAACGGACCGGGAGGTACTGGTAACGACATCGCGTTAGACGACATAACTTTCAGAGCATGCGGACCAATTATTACACCTTCAATAGATAATGGTTCTTCGAACATTTCAGTTTGTGAGGGTATAGCCGGAACTTATACGCTAAGCGCTAATGTTTCTGCAGGCTATGCAAATCCGGTTTATCAGTGGCAAATAAATACGGGTTCGAGCTGGAATAATATACCGGGCGAAACCAATAAGCAAACAACTGTAAATTTAACAAACGCTGCCAAAGGCATTTATCAATATCGTTTGATTGCCGCAGAAAGCGAAAATATTTCATCGGTAAACTGCAGAGTTGCATCCACTCCATTAATAATTACCATAAACTCGAAACCAAATACACAGGCGAGCAATAATGGCCCGGTATGTGTTGGAGAAAATATTCAACTAACTGCTAGTGAAGGAGATACGTATAGCTGGACAGGCCCAAACAACTTTACTTCAACAGATAAATCGCCGTTGATAAATAATGCACAATTAAATATGGCTGGCATTTATACGGTAACCGCAACCTTAAATGGCTGTACCAGCACATCATCAACAACACTATCGGTGCTTAGTGCAATTGAAGCGATGACAAGCTTCAACGCTGTTATAACGTGCGAGAATAGTCCAGTTCAATTATTTGCTTACGGAGGAACAAGCTATAAATGGTCTCCTGCCGAGGGACTTTCTAACCCAGATATTGCCAACCCAATTGCTTCGCCAAAAGAAACAACTACCTATACCGTAACAGTTTCTAATGGAGCGTGTTATGCTACAGCAACTTCAACTGTAAACATTATAAAAAACGCTTTGGCTGATGCCGGTGCAGATATTAAAATTTTAAATGGCCAATCTATTAATTTGACAGGAAAAGTTACCGGAGATAATGTTACTTACTTCTGGACTCCAACTGACTATCTGGATGATGCAACAAAGCTAAACCCAGTGGCTACACCCCCTTTCGATATCACTTACACCTTACATGCTGAATCAAATTCTGGCTGCTTGGGCAGTTTCGATGATGTTTTTGTTAAAGTTTACCCGAAAATTGTTATCCCAAATTCTTTTACACCAAATGGTGATGGAACTAATGATACCTGGATTATTCCTGCGGCAGAGGCTTTTCCAAACGTAAAAGTTAGAATCGTAAACAGAACGGGAAGCTTACTTTACCAAACTAACGGCATTTACAAACCCTGGGATGGAAAATTTGAAGGAAAAGAACTTCCTGTTGGTACATACTACTATACAATTTATTTTAATGAAGATTTTGCAATGTTCTCTGGCTGGATTTTCTTAACACGATAATTTTTTGGCTTTCAGCTTTCAGCTTAAATAGCTATTTTTGGGCACAATGTACATTATTAAAGTAAAAGGCATAGCCAAAATTCCCGATTATGTTCAGTTAAGAGATGACAAGTTTACATTGCTTGCATATTTCAGGGTTGACAGACCCGATAAATCTCTTGATAAACTGGGGCTTGGCGATAAATTAGACTATATAATGCAAATGGTAAAAGATTTGCCTTTTGGGCAGATTGCTAAATTAGAAATATAAAATGGCAGAAAACGCAGTAATTCATTTAAGCAATGTTGATGTTTTTCAACAAAAACACTTAGTTCTTTCAAATGTAAATTTACACATAGAAAAAGGCGAATTTGTGTTTCTAATTGGACAAACAGGTTCGGGGAAAAGTAGTTTGCTGAAAATTTTATATGGCGATTTACACATTGGAAGCGGCAACGGAAATATTGCTGGTTTCGACTTAAAAGATTTAAAAGAAAGTCAGGTACCTTTTTTACGACGTAAGCTTGGCGTTGTTTTTCAAGATTTTCAGTTGCTTACTGATCGTACTATTGAAAAAAACCTGGAATTTGTTTTAAAAGCAACTGGCTGGAAAGACGAAAAACTGATTAGCGAGCGCATTAAAGATGTATTGGATAAAGTGGGTTTACGCTCCAAAATTAAAAAAATGCCCCATGAAATTTCGGGAGGCGAGCAGCAACGCATTGTTATTGCAAGAGCATTACTAAACGACCCTGAAATTATACTTGCCGATGAACCAACAGGCAATTTAGATCCTGAAACATCAGAAGAAATTGTAACCTTACTAAAACAAATTAGCCAGAATGGTACGGCAGTATTAATGGCTACGCACGATTATCATATTATAAGAACATTTCCATCACGTATTATTAAGTGTGAAAGCGGCGTTGTACATGAAGATGTACAAATAGCTTAAAGCAAAAATAATTTGAATTTTCAATAGCAGATCAGCAAAATAATAAGATCTGATATTGTCACTTTCTGCCAAAATCGTAAACCAAAAATCTACAATTGTACATCCGCTGTCAATCTGTTCGGATAATCCTATATAAATCTGCCAGCTTGGCTGATTTACGTTTATGGCAAAATAGTTGAGATTAGGACAAAAAAAATCAGCATAATATTATGTTTAATAAGAAGAAAAATAACGATACAGAAGAAAATATAATGAATACTGAAAATTCATCAGAAAATGCTACACCTGAAAATGTAGAAAATACTGATGCTCAAGAAAATACAGAACAAGTTGTTGAGCAAACTGCAGAAGAGAAATTACAAGCTGAAGTTCAGCAACTTAATGATAAATACTTGCGTTTATACGCAGAATTTGATAATTACAAACGCCGTACTCAAAAAGAACGTGTAGAGTTATTACAAACTGCTGGTAAAGATGTTATTGTTTCGTTATTGCCCGTTTTAGATGATTTTGACAGAGCATTGAAGGCAATGGAAACAGCAGCAGATGTTGCACCTGTTAAGGAAGGAATCTTATTAGTTAGTACAAAATTAAAAAATACACTGGCTCAAAAAGGCCTTAAAGATGTTGAAAGTATCAACAAAGATTTTGATACCGATTTTCACGAGGCAATAACAAATATTCCTGCCCCGACTGATGCGCTTAAAGGTAAGGTGATTGATGAAGTGGAAAAAGGTTATACTTTAAATGATAATGTAATCCGCTTTGCTAAAGTTGTTGTTGGAGCGTAAAATTGGGAATGATAAAATGAATGAATGGTTATTAATACTTTAATCTGTTCATTCAAAATTCAATCATTTTAAAAAGAAGATGAGTAAAAGAGACTATTATGATGTGTTAGGCGTTACCAAAAGCGCCCCTGCCGACGAGATAAAAAAAGCTTATCGTAAAATGGCCATAAAATATCACCCAGATAAAAACCCGGGGGATAAAGCTGCTGAAGATATGTTTAAAGAAGCTGCTGAAGCCTATGAAGTATTAAGTAATCCTGAAAAAAAACAACGCTATGATCAGTTTGGCCATGCAGGTGTAGGTAGTAGTGCATCTGGCGGCTATGGTGGTGGCAACATGAACATGGATGATATCTTCAGTAATTTTGGCGATATTTTCGGTGGACACAATCCTTTCGAAAGCTTTTTTGGTGGCGGCGGTGGTGGCCAGCAACGTGGCGGACGCCGTGTTGCTAAAGGTTCTAACCTTCGTATAAAAGTTAAATTAACATTAGAAGAAATTGCTCACGGCGCCGAGAAAAAGATTAAGGTTAATAAACTTATTTCTTGTAAAACCTGCGATGGAACAGGTGCTAAAGACAAATCATCGGTAAGCACTTGTGGTACTTGCGGTGGAAGCGGGCAGGTTCGTAGGGTTACCAACACGATTTTGGGCCAAATGCAAACGGCATCAACCTGCCCTACTTGTAATGGTAGCGGACAGCAAATTACGGCTAAATGTAATGTTTGCCATGGTGATGGTGTGGTGCGTGGGGAAGAAACAATAACCATAAACATTCCTGCAGGTGTAAGTGAGGGCATGCAATTAAGCATGAGTGGAAAAGGAAATGCGGCGCCAAACGGCGGCGTTCCGGGCGACTTAATTATCCTCATTGAAGAAACACCACACGATACTTTAAAGCGTGAAGGAAATAACATTGTTTACGATTTACATTTAAGTTTTGCTGATGCAGCACTTGGAATAAGTATTGAAGTACCAACTATTGATGGTAAGGCGAAAATTAAAATCGACCCGGGTACGCAAAGCGGCAAGCTTCTTCGCTTGAAAGGAAAGGGCTTACCTGAGGTTAACTCGTACCATAGGGGCGATGAAATTATCCATGTTAATGTATGGACACCAAAAGCGTTAAGCAGCGAAGAAAGAAGTATTTTAGAAAAATTAAGAGAATCAGCCAACTTTAAACCACAGCCGGGTAAAAATGAAAAAAGCTTTTTCGATAGAATGAAAGAATATTTTGAATAAATAAATAGCTTAAAATAAAAAAACCGATGCTTCAACATCGGTTTTTTTATTTCTCATACAGGCTAACTAGCCATTCAATTTGGTTAATAAATTCTCTTTATCAAACTCGGCAAAAATTTTATTCTCACCTTTTATGCCGGTTATTTTATATTTATCTACAGTTGTACGATAGCCTTTTTCTTCGAGATAAAATTTCAGAGCAAGCTTATGGTTGATATCAAAATCGGCAATTAATTGGGGGAAAACACTCAAAATACGCTCATGTTGGTTTTTAACTGCATTTTCGATTAAGTCGCTTTGCAACGTAAAAACCATAGCGCCTTTACCATAATCGGCAATGTAATAACCACTTGCTTTCATCATACCTGAAGCCGTAAGCCCAATCAAATGCAAATCAATATTTGAAATCTCAAAATGGTCTGTTTTTAAAAAATCGATGTTATTGTCTTCGCCATATTTTTTGAGCTTAAAAGCATGCGCTAAGGAATCGGTAGCCATTTCTGCCTGCGTATTTGCCCACGCCCACAACCAACTTTGCGATGAACGAGAATACGAACCAAGTATTTGGAAAGGAAATATTAAATCATTGCCGAAATTAATCTCACAATTAATCATATCAAGGCTCCAGCCATTTTCGCCAATTACTTCAGCTACATCTATCTGTTTATCAAATGCAATTCCACCGAACCGTTCTATGAGTTCTTGTTCAGTTGTACAAAATTGGGGATATTTCATAGAAACAATCTTCGCAGGTTGAACTTCCTCAGATCGTGTGAAAAATTTTCTTAAAAAGTTCATCTTACCAGGAATTACTTGATTAACTAAAGCGTTATAACTCACACGAATATTTTTGCCGGTAGTATAAGATTCTACCAAACCATCATGTTCCATATCTTTTACTTGTTGAAGCATTTTTAATTAGTTAGTCTGTAATGTACTTATCAATGTGTTAGCGTCGAAACTTCCCCAAATTCCGACTCCTGGTTCAATAATTAATTTATAAAACAATTGAAATTGAATCTAAATTAACAAAACACCAAACAATTAGTATAAAAAGCTGACAAACAGGTTTTTAACAAAAACAAAACTTAACATAAGTAATTAACGGACAGGAACTTAGCGCAAGTTAGCTGTTTTATTTATTACACGAAAACTTCAATAAAGAACAAGTTACTAATAAATATTTGTAAAAAGTTAGATCGATTCGTGAGTATAATAGCTTAAAACATTTTTAATTATTTAATACGCAGAATCAGCTAATGAGTTAGCCCAGGCATCGATGTTTTTTGATAAACTTTTATAGCAGGAATCGTGTTATAACCCCATGCAGTGGAGAATTGGTTGTTCGGGATTTTATTATCGTGAATGGAAAGAGGTTTTCTATCCAAAGGGATTACCACAAAAAAATTGGTTTAAATATTATTGTGAACATTTTAATACAATTGAGATTAATTCCACATTCTATAAAATGCCCACTCAAAAATCATTCGATAAATGGTTTAACGAAAGTCCTGAAGATTTCCTTTTCACAATAAAAGCGCCGAGACTGATTTCTCATTACAGGCAATTTAAGGAATGTGAACAATTACTAACCGATTTCTATTTTGCAATTAAAGAAGGATTAAAACATAAGTTAGGTTGTGTTTTATTTCAATTCCCACCAAAGTTTGATTATTCTGAACATCGGCTTAATCTTTTACTAAACAACCTTAAGCCCGAATTTAACAACATACTGGAGTTCCGCAACACCTCCTGGCTGCAAATTAGTATTTTAGAAAAATTTGGCGCCAAGGGAATAACGGTTTGTGGCCAGAGCTACCCAGCTGCCCTTCCTGATGAAGTTATTGTTAACACAGAGACCGTTTATTACCGTTTTCATGGAAAACCCGTTTTATATAAATCTGAATATGATATTGAAACCATTAAGCATTTTGCAGCGCAAATTCCAAAGGTGGCAAAAGTGGTTTTCGTTTACTTTAATAACACCTGGGGCGTCGGTGCGCTTCATAATTCGAAACAATTGCAGAAGCTGGTAAATTTCACAAAAGCGCATCCTTCCCTATCCTAAATAAACCTGATAGAACGAAAATACTTTTTGCTGTAACGTTGATCAATCTTGGAACTGACTTTAACAAAAAGATCGAAGGTAAAGCAGCACTACATTAACCGAAGCACTTTGCATTTGCTTTACAAAACCTTTTAATTTTTGTAACCTTTCGTGCTATTTTACGACTAATAGCTAACTAAAACTTTAACTATGCTTAGCGTAAAAAATATTGTAAAGCAGTATGCCAACCATCGGGCGCTCGATGATGTAAGTTTGGAAGTGGAAAAAGGTAAAATTTTCGGGCTTTTGGGTCCGAACGGTGCCGGCAAAACCTCTCTGATTAGAATAATAACTCAAATTACTGCTCCTGATAATGGCGAGGTAATTTTTAACGGGCAGAAGTTAAACGCCAACCACATCAATCAAATCGGTTATCTGCCGGAGGAACGCGGCCTTTATAAAAAAATGGAAATTGGCGAACAGGTTTTATACCTTTCTAAATTAAAGGGTTTAAATACGGCCGAAGCCACCAAACGCATAAAGTTTTGGTTTGAGAAGTTGGATATGGGCAGCTGGTGGAATAAAAAAGTAGAAGATTTAAGTAAGGGAATGCAGCAAAAAGTTCAGTTTGTTGCAACAGTACTCCACAACCCGGAATTAATTATTCTTGACGAACCTTTTTCGGGTTTTGACCCTGTAAATGCCGACCTAATTAAAAATGAAATTCTTGAGCTCAATGCACAGGGCACAACATTTATTTTCTCTACCCATAGAATGGAAAGTGTAGAAGAGCTTTGTGATAATATAGCTTTAATTGATAAATCGAAGAAGATTTTAGATGGAGCTGTTGAAGATATTAAAGCAAGCTATAGAAATAATACATACAAAATTGAGTACAAAGGCGAAGTAAATTTTGAAAGTTCCGCACTTTTTGATGTAATTGAAACCCATGAAATTAAAGATGGAAGAAGCGTTAAGTTTAAGCTTAAAGAAAGCCATTCTGTTAACGATGTTTTGAGTCTGATGATTCCGAAAGTACGTATTAATCACTTAGAAGAAGTGGTTCCGAGCATGAATGATATTTTTATTGAACGCGTTAAAAAATAAGCCATGAATAAGATTTTACTAATTATACGTCGGGAATATTTATCGAGGGTTAAGAAAAAATCGTTTATTATAATGACGTTTTTAACCCCTTTAATTATCGCAGGTTTTTACGGCCTGATAATTTATTTCTCGATAAAAGGTATAAGCGATAAAACGGATAAAGTTGCCGTAATAAATGAAAATAAAACGTTAACAGAAAAGCTTGCGTCGAACAAAAATGTAACGTACGTGTACGTGGATAAATCTTTTGAGCATTTGAAGAAAAGCTTAAGCCATAGCGATTATGATTACATTTTATATTTACCTGACTTCGACATCGAGCAGCCGAAAGGTATTGAATTAATTGGGACGAAACAGGCAGGATTAACTTTAAATGGAAGAATTTCTGATTCCATAGAAGATTTAATCCGTGATTATAAACTTAAAAAATCAGGCATATCGCAAAGCGATTTAGATAATCTGAAAAGCAAAGTGAGTATTAATACCAAAAAAATTGGCGATACAGGTAAAGAAGAAAATAGTAGTGCTGGTGCAAGTACAATTATCGCTTTTGTGGCAGGTGTACTAATGTTCATGTTTATTATGCTTTACGGAGTTCAGGTTATGCGTGGCGTAATCGAAGAAAAAACGAGCAGGATTATCGAGATTATGATTTCCTCAGTAAAGCCATTCCAATTAATGATGGGTAAGATTGTCGGCATTGCACTGGTGGGCTTAACACAATTTTTATTGTGGATTGTGCTAACGTTTTCGATATCCGCATTGGCGGTAAGTATTTTTGTAAGTAAAGATGATGCTAAAAAAATGGCAACATCAAGCACACAAATTACAGCTGCAACTCCCGGCGCACAACAAATGCAGTCGGTTGCAATGAATAATGGCCCTTTGGGCGATGTACAGAAAAGCATTCAAAACCTCGAGTTGGGGAAAATTATTTCCGTTTTTATATTCTACTTTTTAGGAGGCTATCTCTTTTACAGTGCATTGTACGCGGCAATTGGCTCAGCTGTTGATAGCGAAACAGAAACCCAGCAGTTTATGATGCCGGTTATGATGCCATTATTACTGGGCTATGCGCTTTCTTTAAGTGTAGTAACAAACGACCCTTATGGCAATGTAGCCTTTTGGTTATCTATGATTCCATTTACCTCGCCGATTGCAATGGTTGTAAGATTACCTTATGGAGTTCCTGGTTGGGAATTAGCTTTATCAATGGGTATATTAATAATTGGTTTTATTGGAACTGTTTGGTTTGCAGCGAGAATTTACCGCGTAGGCATATTAATGTACGGAAAAAAAGCAAGTTTTAAAGAGATGGTTAAATGGTTTTGGTATAAAAGCTAAATCAACGCAAATATGAATTCTAATAAAAGTAATATCACCCACAAGTATTTAAAATTCAGCAGATTAAGCAATAATTATCTTAAATTTTTAAACAACAGTTTGTAACTTAGGTTAAACGCTTTAACTCTATTTTTTTTGAAAAAGGTAATAATTATTGGTGCCACTTCTGGCATTGGCAAATCACTTGCTATTCAAATGGCAAATGCTGGTTATATTGTCGGCATTACAGGAAAACGCCAGATTTTAATTAATGAAATTGAAGGTATGAATCCCAACAAAATATTTGGTTCTTGCTTTGATGTTAATGATGGAATTAATTTAATAGAAAATTTAGAATTATTAATTGGGCAATTGGGCGGCTATGATATATTGATTTATAGCGCAGGCTACGGCGAAATTAACGAAAGCCTGGATACGCAAATAGAACAAGATACCATAAATACGAATGTGCGTTCTTTTACGAACGTAATTGCCTGGACTTTCGATTATTTCAGAAAGCAAGGTCATGGACAAATTGCCGCCATAACATCTGTAGCCGGCTTGCGTGGAAATGATAAAGCTCCAGCATATAGCGCATCAAAAGCTTTTCAAATCAATTATCTTGAAGGATTAGCAAGAAAATCATCCAAAATGAAACTTGGTATTGATATTTTGGATATCAGGCCTGGATATGTAGACACCTCAATGGCTAAAGGCGATAATTTATTCTGGGTTACGCCTGTAAAAAAGGCAGCGAGACAAATTATTGAAGGAATTGAATGCAAAGCCGATGTAATTTATGTTAGCAAAAGGTGGCGCTCGTTTGCATGGATTTCCAAAATTTTACCTCGATATTTGATTAAAAAAATTTAAGAATGCGTTTTGCTGTTATTGATTTAGGAACAAATACTTTCCATTTGCTTATTGCAGAAAGCGGAGGCGATACCTTTGAAATTCTATATAAAACGAACATTCCTGTAAAATTAGGAGAAGGCAGAATCAACGAAAACATAATTGTTCCGGCTGCTTTTGAAAGAGGAATTGAAGCATTGAAGAATTTTCGAAAAACTATTGACAGCTATCAGGTGGATAAGATAAGGGCCACCGCAACTTCTGCCGTAAGAAGCGCTGAGAACGGGAACGATTTTGTTTCTAAAGCTAAAGAACATGCAAATATTGAAATAGAAATTATAACAGGCGATGAAGAAGCTGCCTCGATTTACCAAGGTGTAAAATTAAGCGGAGCAATTAAAAATTTAGCCCTGATTATGGATATTGGTGGCGGAAGTGTAGAATTTATACTCTGCGACACTGAAAAATTAATCTGGAAAGCAAGTTATAATATTGGCGCAGCCCGTTTGATGCAACAATTTTTTAAATCAGACCCAATTTCTGACAATGAAAAAAATGCTATTGTAAATCATATACAAAATCAGCTAAGCAACTTATTTGAAATTTGTGCAAAATATCAACCAAAAACATTAATTGGTTCTGCAGGGGCATTTGAAACATTTGCCGAATTAATTATCCAAAAAAATAATCTACCCGTAAGTATTGCTCTGTGTAAAACCTATGAATTTAATTATGAGGATTACATTGCAACAACCTTAAAACTCATCAATGCTACGCACCTGGAAAGAGCCTCTATGCCAGGCATGATCCCCCTTCGGGTTGATATGAGTGTAATTGCTGCTCTTATTACTAATTATATTATGGGGCGGCTGCAAATAAATAAATTAATTCTATCCACCTATGATTTAAAAATGGGCGTTTTAGCAGGATTGTTATAATTTGTTGCTTTTTCTGGCTACCATTATTTTGCCAACTATCATCGGCTCCATGCTATCCAAAACTAAATCACGCTGTTTTTCATTCGTGTAATTTATTTGTTTTGATGCGGCATATCGTGCACTTTCAACCACCAAAGTTGTTTTTTTAATATCTACACCCTTATTGAAAATCATCTCATATCGCCCATTTTGGTCCGTTAGTGCGAAGTATTTTGTATCTCTCAAAACTACCTTAATTCCCGCTAAAGCTTTTCTGTTTGCATCGAAAATATAGCCGTAAATCTTTTTCGCCGCTACAGGTTCGCTAATATTTGATTTATTAATACCTGATGAGATCCCGGTCGGCGCTTTTAGTGCCGAAGCTTTTGCATCCTGCATAAAAACACTCGCTCCTATCGCTAAAACGCCGAGATACTTCATCCAATTTCTATTTGTAGGAGCAACGAGAAAATAATAGTTCAACTGATTAAGCTGAGTTTGCGTTAATCGGCCGCAAGTTTCTGATGATGAATTTGCGAGAATTTTAATAATTTCTGCATTTGAGTAGCCCGTAAAATCCGTGACAGTTTTTTTGCAGGATAAGCAGAACTTGTTCTCACCCTCGTTTTCCATCTCAGCCCAACTTTGTGAACAAGGTTCCGCTATTGTTACCTCAATCATTGTTGCTTTCATCTTTACATTATTTACATGCATGATGATGAAAAACCTGGTATTCCATAGCAGCGATAAAATTATATAAGCTTTAAAAGTTCATTATACAATTTTTCTGTTGGCAGCCCCATAACATTAGTGTAAGAACCATTTATTCTTTCTACAACAACAATTCCCCACCAATCCTGTACGCCATAGCTGCCAGCTTTATCGTAAGGCTTATAATTATCAATGTAAAAATCAATTTCCTCACTCGTAACTGGTTTGCAGGTAACCTCCGTAACATCATAAAAGGAATGGATTTTATCGCCTTTAACAATGGAAACACCTGTGTAAACCTCATGTTTGGAACCAGATAGCTTGCGGAGCATTTCTTGAGCGTGGGCTCTATCTTCGGGTTTACCCAAAATTTCACCATTCAAAGCCACAATAGTATCGGCTGTTATTACTATTTCTGCTCCGGCATTAAAAGCTTTAGCTTTTTTTTCAGCGATATAAACTGCAATTTCTGCGGGGCTTAAACCTTCGGGATAACTTTCATCTACGTCTTTTAATTCAACTTTGAAGTTCAGCCCCATCAGTTGCATTAATTCTTGTCGGCGTGGAGATTTTGAAGCAAGTATAATTGGTGTATCTAAAATCATTTAAATATTTTTCGCTAAAATAACAAAAGCGACATAAAGCCGCTTTTGTAATCTCAATTATTTGGAAATGATTTATTGACCACCGCCATTCTGACGGGCTTCCATTGCTTTTTTACGTTCTTCAAGGTAGGCTTTGAAAGTTGTTTTTTGTTCGTCTGTTAAAACGGCTTCAATTTTAGTGTTTGTTTCACCCATCATTTTAGTCATTTTCTCTCTCATGCCAGACATATCGCCGCCCGCTCCTTCTCTTGCTTTAGTCATTTCAGCATTTTGAGCAGTGTAAATAGCCAAAACTTTAGTTTTTTGATCTTCTGTTAGCTTTAATTTTTCAGCTAGCTGATCGGTGTTTCTTTTTGCTCTCTCTTCTGGTGTACCACCCATACGGCCACCACCTTGCTGCGCATTTGCATAAGTTATTACAGAGAATAACAAAGCACAAATCATCATTAATTTTTTCATGTTTTTTGTTTTTAGTTGTTTCGAGCGTTTAGATTTTCATCTGCCCACTCATTTTATTGGTTGAATTTTTAGACTTATTTGAATTCAAAAACCTTTAAAAGTTTAATCGTATCTCTGTAACTAAACCGTTGCAATTAAAATCAGGAGCGTGCTGGGCTCAAACTTATTTATTGTAAACTTTTAAGACCGTTAAAATGTAGTGTTATCTGCCTGAATCAGCTGCAATAGGGTTTTCATCAAACCACTTGCCCTGAATTTTCATTACTTTTTCGATGATGTCACGAACGGCAGTTTTGCCGCCATTGTATGGAGAAATAAATTTAGAAACGGTCTTAATTTCTTCAACAGCATCGGCAGGGCACGTTGGTAAACCAACCAATTGCATCACTTTTAAATCAGGAATATCATCGCCCATGTACAGCACTTCGGTTGCTGTAATATTTTTAGCCGAGAGGTATTTATTAAAAACCTCCACCTTATCTCCCACGCCCAAAAAAACATCATTGATACCGAGATTGGAAAATCGCTTTCCCATTGCAATTCCATCACCACCAGAAATTATGCAAAGATTGTAGCCGCGTTTAACAGCCAACTGCATGGCATAACCATCTTTAATATTAAAAGTCCGGAGAGATTGTCCGCTATCAGTTACCTGAACAGAACCATCCGTTAATACACCATCAACATCGAAAATAAATGTGGTAATAGTTCGCAAATCCCCTAAAGAAGACTTTTCCCAACCGGTGTTTTTAGAATTCTGCTCCATTATTTTTGTTATCTCATTTTAAGAGCAAAGCGTTACTGGTTATCTCTCCACTCGTAAACCCAGGCAGATTGGATTTGCTCTAAGTGGCCTTCGCTGCTTTCTTCGCGGGTTCCCTTAAAATTCGGCAAAGTTAATACCCATTCCAATAAATCAGTAAAACGGATGCGATATATTTTAGTTTCGCCAAACTCATCACCAAATTTTTCATATAAAGACATGGCTATATCTTCATAATCATTCCAATAAAAGGGTAAGGCAAATTTATCGTTGTTCATGTTTTTGTTGTTGGTTAATTGATTAATTGGTTACTTTTGATTTCCAATGTAAAATCTTTACTCTAAATCGAAAATTTTTAGTGTCCCATAAATCCAGACTGATCTGGAATTGTCACTTCGATATCTCCATTGATAACTACACATTGGCAGCCTAAGCGGGATGTAATTCTTGGCCGAACAGCCCTATCGATGAAATCTTCCTCTTTATCAGAAATTTCTTCGATGTTATCCATACCCTTGGTTACGTATACGTGGCAAGTACTGCAACCGCACACGCCACCGCAGTTATGTTGCAATTCGATTCCGTTATCAAGGCAAACATCTAAAACAGATTCTCCCGCAGCAATAGGTAATTCTATTGATTCGTGGTCTGCTTCTTCAAAGTTTATTTTAAGTTTAAAAATGCTCATAATTATTTTGCAAAAGTAATAAGCAAAAGCGGCAATTGTACTATTTATGTGCTAATTTAATGCTGTTGCTCAATGTTTGATAAATTTCCTGCAATTCAGGCAGGTCTGCCAGCATTGTTAAATGCTGGTTTATAGTGCTTTCGTCGTTCCTTATGGCAGGCCCGGTTTGCACGTTCTCCGGTAAGTTAATCATCACCTTATCAGCAGTTTCAGCAATTAAAGGCCTGATGATATCAAAATCCAAATCATTTTCAATCAAAATCTGATTAGCCAACGCGTAAAGGTGATTAGTAAAATTGCAGGCAAAAACTGCTGCCAAATGCAAAATTTTACGCTTCTCGCCGTCCAGTTGATAAACTTTTGTACTCAGCTTATTTGCCAGCGACTTCAGTATTTCAAGTTGTTTAGCATCTGTTGCTTCTAAACAAAGCGGAATCGTTTTAAAATCGACATCCTTGCTTTTTGAAAAGGTTTGAAGCGGATAAAAAACACCCGCATGCTTAACTTCCGAAGAAAGAACTTTAATATCTGTAGTGCCCGATGTATGAACAACCATGCCATTCACACCTTTCAAATTTCCCGCCACCTCAGCAATCGCATCATCTTTTACCGAGATAATATATAAATCAGCTTCGCGGTCTACTTCCGAAAAACTATTAGTCGATTCAGAACCAACTTTATCAGCCAGTTCTTTGGCATTTATTAAATCAGGACTAAAAACCTGCGTAATATTTTCACCTGCAGCTTTTAAAGCCAAGGCTAAATGTGTAGCAACATTTCCTGAACCTAATAAAACGATATTCATTTTTTATGCAGTTTTAGCTTCTTTTCGTCTTCTGAAAATCGACATTAAGAAACCAATAACCATTATAATTGTACCTGCCCAATAAAGGTTGATGTAAGGAAATTCAATCGCCTTAAAAACAACCCAATCTTTAGCTTGTTGCGGTTTTTCAAAAATCTGCAACTCTACTTTTTTCTCATCAGGTAATACTCGCGAGAAACGGAATTTCAAATCCAGCTCATCAACTTTACGGGCGAAATCAAAAGTGTTATTACCCTTGATTAGAAATATCGGCTCCGTATTGTAAATTTTACCGCTCGAATTAATTTCCAATGGCAATCCAACCGCGAAGTCTCCTTTTGCCAACGCTAAATCTTTAGCTGTTGGTTTATTGTTTAAAGCGTTTACGGTTACAATACCGCTCGAAGTGTGGATGGTATCTCCTGCTGCAACTTTAATAATCCGCGGCGCTTTGTAATTTTCATCGTCAGAATGACCTTCGTGGTCATCATGAGCTGTTTTCTTAATCGCAGCGCTGGTAATGTGCGTGTACACATCGTAAGTTAAATAGTGTTTTGTATCGGGCGAAGCAATTAGGCCCATTTTTTCGTTATCCTGAACATGCGGATGCAGATTGAAATCCTCTTTTAACTTACCTTCATCATTATAAACCTTAAAATTAAGTGTATAAATCGTATTTGGTAATTGAGTTGTATCGCTTACATAAGTTACCGTGTACTTACCCATTTTTTTAGGTTCGTTTTTATATAACATTATGTTTTCGCCTGGCTTTTCAGTCTTTTCGAAATCTTTTACGGGGATAAAATTATTTGCATTGATTGATATCGGTTTATTTGTAGCTGCCGAAATCAAAGCTCCCAAAATAAGGAATGCAAAACCGATGTGCGCAATTGCAGACCCTGCCAATTTTGCTTTGCCGCCAAATGCTGTATATAAAATAGTAGCATTCGAAAGTATCGCAAACAAGCAACTGAAAGTCATTAAAATATACATAGTGTTGGTATAAATACCTGTTATGTACACTAAACCTGCAGTTAAAACGATTGCAAATAAAATAGCCGACACCAAACTGCTGTAAAATTTACGGGGGTCGGTTCTTTTATATTTCAAGTATTGAGAGAATCCTGAAATTAAAGTAATTAATACTGCAAACGGCGCTTGCCATTGATTGTAATATTTAACAGCATCAATCGGCGGAGAAAATTTAGTTCCGAAAGCTTTATTAAATACAGGAACAGAAGTTGAAAATATAACTTGAATACAAGCGATGGTTACAACCAAAGCACCGATAAACATCCAAAATTCGCGAGAATATGTTTCTTCATCTTTAGTTGTAATAGGCAGTTCTTTCCATCTTTTGATAATCAGGAAAACCGCTAAAACTGCAAATACAACATTATAAAGAATCAGGTGTCCGAACATTCCCATATCGGTAAATGAGTGAACTGATGTATCGCCTAAGATACCGCTTCGGGTTAAGAACGATGCATAAAGCACCAATAAGAAACTTAAGAAAACCAAGGCAATTGCGGTAAAATAAGCATGACCTGTATTTTTATAAGCAATCATTACGTGTACCGCACCGATTAAAGTTAGCCAGGGAATTAATGATGCGTTTTCGACAGGGTCCCAAGCCCAGAAACCACCAAAGTTTAGTGCCTCATAAGCCCAGAATGAACCCATTATGATACCTGTACCCAAAACCATAACCGCAAAAAGCGTCCATGGCATTGCAGGTTTAATCCATTCTTTATAACGTTTTTGCCAAAGAGCAGCGATACCATAAGCAAAAGGTACTACCATACTCGCAAAACCTAAAAACAATGTTGGCGGGTGAATAACCATCCAATAATTTTGCAGTAATGGATTTAAACCTCTTCCGTCGGTAATAAATTTTAAGTAGTTAGCGAAGTTTTCAGGATTAGCGAAGACAACAGGAGCCATTGATTTTAAATCTAATGACTCTCTTAAAAGGATAAAAGGAGAACTCCCGATACGCTCACCGAAAATCTCTACACCCAACATCATCGAGGTTAAAAACACTTGCGAGAATGCAACAACCGTCATCACAGGGCGTTCCCAAGTCTTTGCTTTCCAGATTAAAAGTGCACCTAAAAACGATTGCCAGAAAGCCCAAAGCCAAAAGCTTCCCTCTTGTCCTTCCCAAAAAGCAGAAACTATGTAATAAATTGGTAACTCTTTAGATGAGTGCCAATAAACGTAACTATATTCATTGTAATGGCCAAGGATAAGGTAAAAAAGCGTAACACCGATACCGATGATACTGAACCAGTTTACCAGAAAGCCAATTCTGCCAAGGTTTCTCCAGGAATTATCTTCTAAATTTTTATCGCGACTGGCATAAAAATATGCGATTGTTGAAAGTAACGATGCACTAAACGCCAACACAATAAAAAACTGTCCGATTTTACCCGGCAACAGGTTTTCGCCTACAAATTGAATATCCATTAAATTTTTATATTTTTTTCTCGCCGTACTTACCTACTTCATCAACCTTACCGTCTTTATTAATTTCGACCAGGTTATCATTATATTTTGAAGGGCATTTCATTAAAATTTTCGAGGCATAGAATTTATCCTTATCCATTTTACCAATAAGGACAAGCTTTTCCGATTTTTCAAAATCCTGCGGTTTAGTACCGCTGTAAATTACTTCACGGATTTCGCCTTTCTCATCTTTCATGTGGAAAGAGAAATGATTGGCATCTTTAAGGGCATCGTAATATGTACCTTGAGATTTATCCCAATAACCCATTACGTGTTCTTCTTTTTGAGAAGCCGTAGCCTCTTTAAAATTTGAATAAGTATCTGTATTCGCGTTTAAACTGAATAAGATTCCCACTGAAATCGCAATGGTAATAAGACCAATTATTGCACTTTTTTTCATTTTATATGTAATTGTAAAAGCCGGCAACAAAGATAGAAAAATAGCCTTAGCGAACATTCTTTTACATTTTTCTTGTCTTTATATTGACAATTAGCTGATGGAAACAAAAATACTTTGCAAATAACATACAATTTTTTTCGGGCGTTTTAACACGCTGTCCGCTGTATCTTTTTGGCAGAAAAAACCAAAAAGGATGCCGCTCCCATCGTTAACGCAGCCACAGCGATCAAAACCAGGTGTTTTAATATAAAAACGTATAAAACCAACCTTAAATTATTAAGTTTGAACCATCAGATAATCATTCGCTATTTACATCCCCCAAAACTTAAACCGGACAAATATGAACCTCAGGAAGTTCTACAAACTTTTATTTATTATTTTTCTACTACCACTCTTGAGCTCTTGTTTCGAAGTTGTTGAGGAGATTTCTATGCGCAATGATGGCACGGGCGATGTTGTGCTTACTATAAACCTAAGCCAAAGCAAAACTAAAGTTGCCTCGGTTATGCTTCTGGATAGCGTGCAGGGCTATAAAGTACCTAGCAAACGGAAAATTCAGCAAGAACTGAGTGAAGCAGTGGCTTATCTAAAAAAATCAGAAGGAATTTCTAACGTTAAAAGCACCGCCGATTTTAATAACTACATCGCTACAATCAGTTTTACTTTTAAAGATGTTTCAAACATTAACAACATCACCAAGAACATTCTTGCCAAGCAAAAAATAAAGGCAACCAATACTTCATCTTACAGCTTTAATAAAGCCACGAAAGTCTTTTCCAGAAAATATCAGCCTGTAAGTACGGCAAAAGCAGAGTTCAATAAGTTAAAAAGTAAAGATAAGGCCGTATTCAATGGCGCAACATACACCAGCATTTATCGCTTCGAATCGACTGTAACAAGTACAGGCAATCCATCATCAAACATATCAAAATCGAAAAAAGCCGTGATGCTAAGAAGTAGCATTATGGATTTAATTAACGGAAAAACAAACGTTTCCAACCAAATACAACTATCTAAATAACATGAAGAAAATTCTAATTGCAATCTCCCTCCTATTTATTGCAAAAATTAATTATGCTCAGGATTTGGTCAGGAAAATTCCGGCCAATGCCTTTACCGTTGCCACAATTAAAGGCAATAATGTTTTCAAACTGATGTTTGTTAAAGATTTCAACGAATCTTTTGTGGGAAAAAAACTACTTACTGAAACCTCTAAATCGCTCGAAAAAAACTTCACCAGTATTGAAGATTTTGGAATAAACTTAGAGAAAAACATGTACTACTTCAATCAGTTGAGCGATAGTATCACTTACAATTGTTTCCTTATCCCACTCAAAGATGCCGCAAAATTTGAAAACCTAATTAATGAAAAGGAGAAGAAAATTAAAACAGAGGGCGATGTGAGAACAATGGTTTTGCCTGATAGTACAAGTATTATCAAATGGAATAATAACATGATGTATTTCGTAACAGGTAGCATCAAGAGTACATTTTTTGCCGATTCTGCGAAATCTGCCAGGTACGGAATTAAGGAAATCAGGTATCAAAACAATTATGATAATTTAACTGATAGTGCAATGGCGGCAGTTGATTCTGCCTATGCAACCACAACAGAACCTGCCGTTGAAATTGTTGCGCCTCCCATTGCGGAAGGATGGACGGTTTATCCGAAGTTAAATGAAAAACCAATAAATAAAGGTAAAACTGGAACACTAAAAAATTCGAAGAAGAGAATTGCGAAGAAGAAGGCAAATAAGAAAAAAACTGTTTTAAGACCTAAAAAGGCAATACAAAACGCACCTAAAGACGCACCTTTAAGTGACGAATTTACAATGACTGATAGTGAAGTTGATAGCTTAACGGCAGCTACATCAGCTAATAACCAGTACGATGAATATCAAAAGGAAAGGGCCGAGCAAGATACCAGGAAAAAGCAATTGGCATTTGTTTGGATGACCGCTCAATCCGATAAAATTTTCAATTCTACATATGAATCCATAGAAGGCAACAAATCTTATACTGCAAGTTTAGATAATAAAGCCATTGCAGAACTGTGGGTTTCTAGCCTTCAGGATGTGTACAATTCTATAGCGCCCGAATTTGGCACTTATGGTAAATCGGGCTTGATGAAAGGTTACGGCAGCTTAAACGCCAAACTTTTTATGGACGATAAAAGTTTCCGCATTTCGACAGGTTTGGAGTTGGCTAAAGAACAAGCTGATTCTTACAAGAAAATCATGAACAGGAAAATAAATAAGAAGTTCCTGAAATATGTAAACAGCGATAATGCCATTGGTTTTATGGGTTATGCTATTGATACAAAGGCTTATCTGGAAGAATTCCCGAAATTAATGAAACAAACTTACGGTGCTTTTCTTGGCGCCAGAATGGATGAAGAAATTGAAATAGGTACTGATTTGTTTTCGCTTCTATTAGATGAGGAAGCCGTGAGCCAAGTTGTTAAAGGCGATGCCTTGTTTGTAATTAATGGTTTAAACACCAAAGATATTACGTACACCACTTACGAATATGATGATGATTACAAGCAAAAAGAAGTAACTAAAACCAAAAAAGAAACTTTGCCTGATTTCTTGTTTATGTTCTCATCTGATGATAACCGACTGATGAACAAACTGATAAAATACGGTATAAACAAAAATTATATATCCGCCAATAATAATATCTACAAGATTGAAGAAAAGAAAAGTCCGGTTGATATTTATTTCTTGATTAAAGATGGCATTGTTTTCTTTGGAAATTCGCTTGCGGAGCTGGAAAGCATTAACAACAACAATTTCAATTCAAAAATAAGCAAAACGCACAAAAATTTGCTGGCTAAAAACAATTTCAGTTTCTTATTCAACGCAAAAAATTTAGTTGGCAAAGTGCCGACTGAGGAAATTGGTGGAAAAGAAACTGCAAAGAAATTCAATGAAACTTTGGGTAAAATGGGTAATGTTTACATGAAATCGAACCCAATTAAGGGAAACCTGGTTTCAGCGGACATTAGTGCTGATATTCCAAACGGACATGAAAATGCATTGAAATATTTATTCTCCTTAATTGAGAACGCGTCGAAATAACAGCAGCCAAGGAAATACAGAAGTCACGGAATAAGTAGTAATTTCTTCCGTGTAAATCCGTATTTCCGGGGCAAAATCTATTTTAAAATAACAATGAAAAAATTTTTAAAAATAACAGCATTGATAATATTATTGCTGGTTATTTTTTTTGCAGCCGCTTTTAAGTACAGGCAATATCGTGCAAACGAGATTTCAATTCCTGCGAATGCCAGTTCTCTGGCAAAAATCAGCGTTGATGAGATTTACAAAAGTATTGCGGCTAATGTAATTGCAAATCCGGGTTTTTACTTTAAAAATGATTCGGAGCAAGATGCAAACGCAAAGTTGGATGGTTACGATCATGGTTTAAAAATTCCCGGAAGTATTTATTTTTACACGATTAAAAACCAGTCAAAAACAGCTTTTTTTTCAAGGGTTGAAATTGAGGAGCTCTATCTTTTTGAGCATTTTTTATTAAGTAAACTTCAGCTGCAGATAGCTAAAAGCGGAAAAAACGGGAATTATTCAAAATCAAAAACAGGAAATGTTGCGGTTTATTACAATAGAAAATACGCAGCAATCGCAATTTCCAATAAGGTAATTAACTTCGAGCCGATATTAAACGATATTTTAAATCAAAAAGATTTTATCAAAGTTGGCGACAGCAGGTTTAGTTCCGTAAAAAACTCAACCGAACACGTTGCTTTTGCCGATGGCGACCAATTTGCAACTTTAAATTTCGACAACGGAGTGATTAACTTTAGTGATGAGTTGATTTCTAAAAGTATAATTCCAGCCATAAAACCAGTTTACAGGAAATTTAATGGTGAAAGCACAATAAGTTTTTGGGTGAATGCAAATTTTAAAACGACAACGAAACAAACTTTAAAACTTAAAAACAGGAGTGCTGAACCAGACAGCTTATTTAAATACTTCAATGGTTATTTAGATTTTGAGTGGCTAAATACTACGCAACAGACTGACTCAGTTATTACTTATGATTACAATGATGATTTTGAAAAGGTTGAAAAAATGACATTACAAAAGAGGGATATACCGAATGTTGTAGTGAATATTTCAGCAGATGCCGCTGGACTTCAAAACTACCTGAGTCGTCAAAATTTTATTAATTCAGCTAGTGGTTTGGTTAATAAATCAGTATTTCCACTTTATAAAGTTTTTGTTGAGGGAAATAGTAAACAACTAATTTTAAGCACGAGCAAGGGCAATAAAGTTAGTTCGAATACTACTGTAACAAGTGATTTTTTCGCTTTGAAAATTGATTTTACAAAGCTTAATGAGCAACTAAATCAACCTCTATTAACTCGATATACTAAGAATTTAGCATTGCTAGAGGTTAAAGGAAACAAACAAGAAAATGGCAAAATTAAAATTGCTGGTAAATTAGCATTCGTAAATAAGGATATCAATTCGCTATACCAGTTATTAAAAGGGCTTTGATATCAATCCTCATTTCTAATGGAGCAAAACCCCGAACATTCGGAGAAGAATCTAGTTTGGTTTTACTAAAAGATTTCTCCACTTTGGTTTAACGGACGAGTTCTTAAGCAATTTCTCTGAACATATTTTTGTATCTAAACCCGATTAATGTGGAAATACTTTTGTTGCAGGTTTTCCACGGTCCGCACTAACATTGACAAAAGATTGGAACGAAAGCGGGGCCAACCCCATCCTAAAGAACACAGAACCGAACATTTCCAAAATAAAAATCCCTGCAAATTTACATCTGCAAGGATATTTAATAAGATTGCCACAACCCGAAGAAAATCCGGGGTTCGCAAGGAGGGTTAACCGATTATGGCCAAACGCCCAGATTCATATAAGAAACAGCAATTTTATCGATCGAATTAACAAAAGCAGCAGTTCTTAAGGTTTGTGTACCCGGCTTGTTCATTCTGGTTTCACGGATTTCGTGGTAAGAGTGAATCATGGTATCTTCTAAACCAGAATTAACCAATTCCATTTCCGATGCACCTTTAACTATCATTAAACGGTGTTCGGGAAGAATCGTTTTGCCTGTTAAGTTTTCTAATGTTGCAATTAAATTGGCGTTAGAATTTGCCGCATAACGGTTTTCCATACGACCGAAAGCGACGTGGGAAAGATTTTTTAACCACTCGAAATAAGAAACGGTAACACCACCAGCATTACAATACATATCCGGAATGATTATACCGCCCATTTCAGTGAAAATTGCTTCAGCCTCTGGCGTAGTTGGTCCGTTGGCACCTTCAGCAATGATTTTTGCTTTGATGTTACGGATATTGTGCTCGGTAAATTGATTTTCTAATGCTGCAGGAACAATGATATCACAGTCTTGCTCCAAGCCATCCATAGAATTTTTGAAATCAGTTGCACCCGGGAAGCCCAAAATTGAACCAGTATTTTTACGGTGCGCAAAAACCTCATCAACGTTTAAACCATTTGGATTGTAAATTGCACCTTCAAATTCGCACAAACCAACAATTGTTGCGCCGAATTCTGCAAGGAATTTTGCAGAGTGGTACCCCACATTACCCAAACCCTGAACGATAACTCTTTTGTCGCCCAAACCAGCTTTCAAACCAATTTTAGCCATATCTTCTGCAACATCTACACATTCGCGAACGGCATAAGCAACTCCACGACCTGTAGCTTCTTTACGGCCGCGGATACCGTGTAATGCAATTGGTTTACCTGTTACGCAACCCAAAGCATCAAGCTGACCAGGGTTCATAGTCATGTAAGTATCTGCAATCCAGCTCATTTCGCGTTCACCAGAGCCATAATCAGGTGCAGGAACGTCGATGCCGGGGCCGATGAAATTTTTCTTAATTAGTTCTGTAGTATAACGACGGGTGATGGTTTCTAACTCGGCAACGCTATATTGTTTGGTGTTGATTTTAATACCGCCTTTTGCACCGCCGAAAGGAACATTTACGATGGCACATTTGTATGTCATTAAGGCCGCAAGTGCCATAACTTCATCTTCGTTAACCATTTCGCTGTAGCGAATACCACCTTTTGTTGGGCTCATGTGATGCGAGTGTTCTACACGCCAGGCGTCAATTACTTCGAAACCATTTCCGCGACGAATTGGGAACTGGAACCGATAAACACTATTACACGCTTTAATCTGGTTCAATAAACCTTCTGGATGATTGGTGAATTGAGCCGCACTGTCAAAGTTCTTGCATACATCAGCAAAAAACTTGTTCTCGTCTGCTAGATTAGCCATTTTTTATTTTTTATGAATTTAGTATGCCGCAAAATTGCCTAAAAAAAACGCATATATCCAAATGAAAAAATACTTAGTGTATAGCCAACACCAATTAATTTTAACGAGAAAAATAGGTTTAAACCGCTTAAACTTAGTTTTTAGGTAAGTTTTCTTTTTCGATTTTTTTTAATCTTTTATCAATTGAGAAAAGATAAGCCAGCAAACCAACAAGGATGATAACAATACAGGTTACTACAACATAAATTTTGCCGTTGCTACGCAATTTATCTGCCATTTCTACTCCATTATCCTGAGCAAATAATTGTACTGTTGCAAGCATTAATATCAGAGAAAATAATATCTTTTTCATTAGTTGTTTTGTTGTTTGTTTTCTATTGAACGTATTCTGAAACGAATGGTATAAACCCAGTAACCGATTAATATCCAGCCTAAACATGCAGGATAAAATACCATGCGCATGCGGCTATCCAGGTCGTAACTGTTGAAACCAGGGTTGCCGCCGTTGCCCGGATGTAATGAATCTTTTAAGCGTGGTAAAACAAAAAGTAAAACAACCATCATCGGGAAAGCAAAGATGTTATAAATGGCCGAAATTTTTGCTCTTTTCTGCTCCTCGTCTATCGCATTGCGAAGAATTAAATAAGCAAAATAAAGTAAAACGGAAATGGCGGCAAAGTTCTGTTTCGGATCGAAACTCCAGAACTGGCCCCAGGTATATTTTGCCCAGATGGCGCCGGTTACTAAACCTAAAAGACCGAAGATAATGCCTGCATTTACACTTTCTACGGCTTTAATATCATCAATTTCGCTTTTGGAACTTAAAGATTTAATGCTGTAGAAAACAGAAATCGAAAATAATACTATCATAGCAAACCACATCGGAACGTGGAAATATAAGTTCCTTATTGATTCATTTAAAATAGGTAAACGAGGTACACCGAGCAATAAACCTGCAATTGCAGTATAAATTACCAGCACTGAACCTAAAATTTTCCACCAGGTTTTATTCATTACTTTTTGTTGTTTTGTTATTCGTTATTTGGCTATTTTGTTCCGTTTTACATTTCACCTCTTCCATTTTTAATCCCGCCAAAGGTAAGGAAATAACAATAAAGAGGTTGCCACGGTAAGTATATTAACTAAGAGTAACATGCCGATTTCATCGTAACTATTCTCCCAGGGCAAGCCATCGACAGCATTTTTAGCTAATTTTATTAAAAGGATAAGCACGGGAATAATGATTGGAAAGCTCAAAATCGCCATTAACATCCCGCCGTTCCCCGCTTTACTTGCGATGGCCGAAACCATGGTAAAAACAGTGGAAAAACTGATGCTGCCCATAATCACTGCAACATAGTATAAAAGTAAATCGGGCGGTGTAAACGAATCGAAAACTAAAATGTAAAACCCTAATGCTATGGTAGTTAAAACGAGCATTAATATGGTGTTGTAAACTGTTTTCGAGATGAGTACCGCAGCAGGACTTGCCAAAATATAACTGTACAATTGCTGCCCTTTGGTTTCTTGCAAAAAGCTTTTAGAAACACCATTAATTGATGCAAAAAGCATTATAATCCAAAATAAGGCATTCCATATAAGTTTTTCGGTTCCTAAACTAATAAATGAAAGATAGCAGGTAAAAATAGTTGAAACCACATATAACAATACCCCGTTAATGGTATATTTGGAGCGCCACTCTAAAAGTACTTCCTTGTGGATTAAATATTTAACCTCTTTGGCCAGTTGCATAACCGCAAAGATACTTTTATTGATAAATATTGCGAGGGTAAATTGTTGGATTGTTGTAATTTTGTTTAAAGCATTAGCCGCAGATTATGTTGCCACGGAAACACGGAATACACAGAAAAATTATATGCGATTTTTGCCGCTAATTGTAGAAAAATTAATTCATTACATTCCGTGAACTCTGTGTTTCCGTGGCAAAACAATTATGAACTACGCATCAGTCATCGAATCGCCTATTGGTAAAATAACCATCCTTGCTGATGATGATTTCGTGTATGCTGTAACTTTTGCCGAAAAAGATATAGATGGATTATTGGAAAACGACCTCACCAAAAATGTGGTTAAACAACTTAAAGATTATTTCAAAGGAGATTTAAAGGATTTCAACTTCTCGATGAAACAGAAAGGAACTGAATTTCAGCAGGAGGTTTGGCAGAATTTGTTAGCTATTCCGTATGGAGAAACTACTTCCTACTCGAAATTTGCTGCTCATAATCCATTAGCCATTCGGGCAATTGCCGCTGCTAACGGAAAGAACAACATTGCGATTGTGGTTCCATGCCACAGGGTTATTGGCAGCAACGGAAAATTGGTTGGCTACGCAGGTGGTTTGTGGCGAAAAAAATGGTTGTTACAACACGAACGGGAAATTTCTCTGCAAGGACAAACAGAATTAAAATTTTAAGATGAATACATTAGCAGCTAAAGCCGATACACCAAACTATTTAAAAGCCATTCGTTTAGTTAATATTGAAGATGGTAAATGTGATTTTGAAACGGGTAGAATTCCTATCAGACAACATATAAACACCAATTATTTCTTCGCCCAAACAGATGTTTCGCTACAACATAGTAGTCATCCTGCACCTCGTAGACAATATGTTATTACACTAAAAGGAAAACTGAAATTTACGGTAACAAGTGGCCGTACTTTTATTCTCGAACCAGGAATAGTTTTAATTGCCAGCGATACTGAAGGCGATGGCCACACCTGGAAAATTTTAGATGGCAATGAATGGGTACGAATTTACATCCCTTTGGAAGAAGATACTGAAGATTATTTTGAGGCTGATAAATTATAAATTTATTTAATCGAGTCTTAGTCTTATTCTAATTTAAGTTTTGATTTTCCGTCAACTGAGCTAAACACTAAATCTTGGTTCTACTTAAATCGGCCTGACAAATTTTTGGGGATGGCATTTCCATGCCCTATTACTAACTTTAATACAAAAATTTTAAGCCGACATTTTTGTTTCTTTTGATATGGAAAGAACATAAATCTGTTTTTAAACCATTTTCATCATTACCCAGAGTTACAGGAAACGAATTATTGTCTTTACTGGTGCCGCTTTTAGCATTGCCTCAGGCTACCCATTATGTTCTTGATGGCTTTATTTGGAGAGCAAAAAACCATTTCAAAAAAACTATTTGTTTAATCGTATCGTAAATAACATCAAAACCCAATGATGTTATGAAAATGATTTGCGCCTTCTTTCTTATCCTTTTAACTAATTTGCCAATGGAAAAAAATACTCCCGTGGCCAAGTTAGATTTAAAAAAGTATTCCGGAACCTGGTATTCATTGTATTCCATCCCCACCATTTTTGATAAGGGAAGTAGAGAAACCACAACAAAGTACACGTTAAATAAGGAAGGATATTATAACGTTGTTACAACTTATAAAAAGCCGAATGACGAAAAAGTCTATTCCAGAAATTCAAAATTATTTCCATCAGAAGATGGAAGTGACGGCGAATTACAAGCGCAATTTGTATGGCCAATAAAAGTAGATTACTGGATTATAGAACTGGCAGAAGATTATTCTTATGTGGTTGTCGGTCATCCAGACCGTAAATTTTTATTCATCATGAGCCGTAATCAAACAATGCCGAAGAAAACTCATGATGAAATTGTTGCCCGTTGTAAAGCAAAAGGATATGAGGTTGCTAAGCTTACCGCTCAGTTTAAAGGTTAGTAGTTTGGGCTGTAATTTTTTCGCCGCGTTTAGTGCTGAAAAGCATAAAAATAACGCCAACTAAAAACACAATCCATCCCCATTGGAAATGAACAACCTTACCGATTAGCTTATTTGCGAAACCGTATTTGGTGTAGTTGTTTGCCGTAAAATAAACTGCGCCCACGGCTAATATATACCAAATGCCCATCACAAAACTCATAAATCGAAATGCACCTGATTTTCTGATAAAAAGTATCAGCACCGAAAGCGCAATAATCGCATAAGTGATGATAAACAACCGGGCATCAGATTGATATAGGTTCCAGTTCCCTTTAATCGGCACTTTCAACATCGGGCAAAAACTAGCTACAACACACAGTAAAATGCCTAACCAAGCTCTGAATTTATTTAAAACTAACATTTTGATTTAAGATTTTAGATTTATGGATTACGATTAATAACATCGGCTTATCATTAATTTGTCCGGCATTTTCTTCCGACTATGTTCAATAAACCAGTTACTAACGACCGATGAAATAATCTACTGTCCCTCAACAATGCCCATTTTTTCGGCAAAATGTGCACAGTAATCGCGTAAATCTTCCACTATTAAAGTTTCGTTAGTGGCCTTTAAAAAGCTATCGCCCATGGTTTGCAAAGTTTCGTAGAAGAAACGTTTCATTTCATCAACAGGCATATCTTTTGTCCAAAGGTCTATTTTTAAGGTATTTTTATAGTTATGGTCCCAAACCGATAAAAACATGGCCTTTGCGGGTACCTTATCAGCATTTCCAGAATCTGTGCTTTCCCAAAGGATGTTATCAGGATTATTGGCCTCATCTAATTCAACTGTTAATTTTATTTCTGCTGTTTTCATTTTAATTTTTTACGGTTGCAAAGATGCTGATTTTACTAAACAAATAACTTTGCGTTACGCTACTTTTTGTAATATTAGCATCAAGATTGCAGCGAAAACGATAAACACACTTTCTACAATCCAAATTCTTTTTAAATCTTTTAGCGTAAAACGGAAAATCAAATCAGTTATAAAGGTAACCAGAATCAGGCAACCGAGAATGAGCAAATAAAACCCACTCATATCGATATGGCGTGGCGCATTATCTTTCGGACTTAAAATATTAAAAGCCGCTAAACCTAATCCTACAGCTCCAATGATATTTAAAGGTGTAATCCTCAATTTCATTACTTTTTCTTATCGAAACGTTTACCTTTTTTAAAGCTCTTTAGTTCTTTTCCGGCTTTGGCTTTTGCTTTTTCCCTAGCCTTTTTCTCAATCGCCGCTGCATGTTTTTTCTCATGAAAAGCCCCTTTAAAATCAGGGTCTTCCTTACGTTTCTGCATGTCAATTTCTTTGGCAATATGCTGGCGTTCCTCATAAGGCGTTTCATCAATATAAACGCCTTCCGGAATTTCAGCAACAGGAATATATTGGCGAATTAACTTTTCTATTTTGCGGATGTAATATTTCTCGGCATCAGTTGCGAAAGTTATTGCGTCACCTTTAGCGAAAGCCCTACCCGTACGCCCGATTCTATGTACATAATCTTCAATAATAATCGGTACATCGAAGTTAATCACATGGCTTACATCACTCACATCAATTCCTCTGCTCGCCACATCGGTCGCTACCAAAACCCGAATATTACCCTCTTTAAAGCTATTTATCGAGTTGATTCTTGTATTTTGTCCTTTATTAGCATGGATTACACGAACATTTTCAGCACCATATCTTCGCTCAATAAAACTGAAAATATTGTCGGCAACAGTTTTCGTTTTACAGAAAATAATCAAACGGTTAAACGTCTCATCATTTTTCAGCAAATGTTGCAATAGGTTAATTTTTGTTTTAAAATTCGGAACGTAATATAATGTCTGCGTTACGTTTGCAGCAGGTGTAGCTTGTGCCGATGCTTCAATTACGAGCGGATTATTCAAGAAATCGCCTGCAATTTTCTGTACCAAATCACTCATTGTAGCCGAAAATAAGAGGTTTTGGCGTTTACGAGGAACGATTTCCAAAATCCTGTGGATTGAGCCTATAAAACCCATATCCATCATTTTATCGGCCTCATCCAACACCAAAAACTTTAGGCTTTGCGTGTTAATATCGCCCGCTAAATATAAATCCAGGAATCTTCCAGGTGTCGCAATCAAAATATCAATGCCTTTTGCAATTTGTTCTTTCTGCGTTTTTGGCCCAATTCCACCAAAAATTACCAGCGAGCGCAAATCCGTATAAACCGAAAATAATTTTACCTGCTCTGCAATTTGCATGGCCAATTCTCGGGTCGGCGATAAAATCAAAGCCCGCGGGTTTTCGCCCTGAGCATATTTTAATTGCATCAAAATCGGCAAAACAAAAGCCGCGGTTTTACCTGTTCCTGTTTCAGCGATGCCGAAAATATCCTGCCCGGATAATACTGGCGCAATTGCTTTTTCCTGTATCGGCGTGGCAACGGTGTAACCTGCATCGGCAACTGCATTTAAAATTTGCCTGTTTAACTTAAATTCCTCGAACGATTTTGCCATAGCGCACAAAGATAGGTTTTTTAAGCCGAAAGGCTAAGAGCTTAAAGACCAAAGCTAAAAGTCTAAAACCTCAAATGTTCTTAAATGTCTTACATAGTTCATTTTCTTGTTAAGCAATGCCAGTAATTCTTCGGCTTCGGTAGTCCTGCTATCATTGCAATCTTTTTGCTATTGTCAGGCTGAACCTGTCGATGTCCTGCCTCAAAAAGTATTTCCATTTTATCAGGTTTATTTAACTTAATACAATGCTAAAAACTCAGTTTCCACCTTTCATCCGCCCAAACTTGATACTTGATACTCGCTACTTAATACTAATTTACTACCTTTGAAACCATGAATTCTTACCTGATAAAAGCCGCCACAATTGTAAACGAAGGACAAAAAATCGTTGCTGACGTATTAATTAAAGATGGATTTATTGAGAAAATCGGTCAAAATTTAGCTGCACCAGAGGCTACCGAAATTAATGCCGAGGGGCAATACCTTTTACCGGGAATGATAGACGATCAGGTTCATTTTCGGGAGCCAGGTTTAACACACAAAGCCGATATTTTTACCGAAAGTATGGCCGCCGTGGCAGGTGGAATCACCTCTTTTATGGAAATGCCAAACACAGTTCCGAATACTTTAACGCAGGCTCTACTGGCTGACAAGTACGCAATTGCGGCAGAAACCTCATTGGCCAACTATTCATTTTACATGGGCGCCAGCAACGATAATATCGAAGAAGTTTTGAAAACCGACCCAAAAAATGTTTGTGGCATCAAGGTTTTTATGGGTTCATCAACAGGAAATATGTTGGTTGATAATGAAAAAACTTTAGAAAATATTTTCAGCAAAGCACCAATTTTGGTGGCCACACATTGCGAAGATGAGGCAACTATCCGCCATAACCTGGCAGAATTTAAAGCAAAATATGGCGATGATTTAACCATCGAAATGCATCCGCTGATTCGTAGCGCTGAAGCTTGTTACAAATCATCTTCTTTAGCCGTTGAACTGGCAAAAGCTTATCAAACACGTTTGCATATTCTTCATATTTCTACAGCGAAAGAAATTGCACTTTTCGATAATTCCATCGCATTAAAAGACAAAAAAATTACTGCAGAAGCTTGTGTTCATCACCTGTGGTTTAACGATAAAGATTATGCTACGAAAGGCAATTTCATTAAATGGAACCCTGCTGTTAAAACTGTGGAAGACCAAAACGGCATTCTTCAAGGTGTTTTAAATGATAATATTGATGTTATCGCTACCGACCATGCACCACATACTTTAGAAGAAAAGAACCAGCCTTACGCTCAAGCACCATCAGGCGGACCATTAGTTCAACATGCATTGCCAGCTCTATTGGAGATGCACTTGCAAGGCAAAATTTCTTTAGAGAAAATCGCAGAAAAGACCGCACATAATCTGGCAATTTGTTTCGATATTGAAAAACGTGGTTTCATTCGTGAGGGTTATTGGGCCGATTTGGTTTTGGTTGATTTAAAAGACTCATGGAAAGTAACAAAGCTTAATAATTTCTACAAATGTGGCTGGAGTCCTTTTGACGGCGATACTTTCCAAGCCAGTGTTACACACACTTTTGTATCAGGAAATCTGGCATACCAAAAAGGCAGATTCACTACCGACAAGATTGGTAAGCGACTAACTTTTGCAAGATAGAATTGTTATATTTGTTTATTAAGCAACATCAAAATGGAAACTTTAATCGCACATCCCAAAAACGAAGAACAAGCCACAGCTTTAAAAGCGGTGATGAAAGTTTTAAAAATTGATTTTGAGACAGAAGAAAGTCCATATAATCCAGAATTTGTAAAAGATATTTTGCAAGCCCGCGAAGACATCAAAAATGGTAAAGGTGTCAAAATTGCGGTTGAAGATTTATGGAAGTAATATATGCTCCAAAAGCCATTGAGCATTTAAACTACTGGAAAAAATCTGGCAACAAAGCCATTCAGAAAAAAATTCAGCAATTAATTTTAGCTATTCAAGAAAATCCTTTTGAGGGAATTGGAAAGCCTGAGCCACTCAAATATGAACTGTCTGGTTCTTGGTCTAGAAGAATTAATGAAGAACACCGAATTGTGTATGAAATTCATGACGACGGAATTATTATATTGGAAATTCAATCTTTAAAAGGCCATTATTAAGGTGCTTAAGCATTCTGCATTTAAAATATCTTTGGCTTCAATTAGTTTATCAATACTGATTTACATTTTCGGCCTGTTCCCTGCCCTGGTTCAAAAATATTATTCAACAGGTATTTATCCTTATATTTCTTCTTCACTAAGGTTTATATCCTCAATTTTTCCCTTCGCCATTGGCGATATTGTTTATGCCTTATTAATCGGTTTTGTACTTTACAGAATCATCAGATTTTTCAAAAAAAAGAAAAGTTTAAAAAGAGAACACAGAATTATAGTTCCGCTGCAAGTTTTAAACTTCTTTTTGATTCTCTACATCATCTTCAAAATTGTTTGGGGCCTAAATTATAGTCGGCCGAGTGTAAGTGAAGAATTAGGGATTGGAAACGAAAAATACAGCGTAAAAGAATTGGTTTTATTGGGCGATTACTTTGTAAAAAAGACGAATGCTTTAAAACTGAAACAAATTAAAATCCCTGCTTACTCCATAAATGATTTAGAAACTAATTCAACAAGAGCCTACCATTTAATGGAAAATAAAAATTCGTTATTTCGTTATTCAAATCCTTGTTTAAAAGCGGTTTTGAATTCGTGGATAATTAGTAAAGTTGGTATTGAGGGTTATTATGCGCCATTAACAGGTGAAGCAAACATGAATATGAATCTTCCTAATTTTGTAAAACCTTATGTTTCCTGCCATGAAATTGCGCATCAATTAGGGATTTCTTACGAAGACGAAGCCAATCTTTTAGGCTATTTGACAGCCAGCAATAGTCCTGATGTGAATTACCAATATTCGGCCAACTATGAAATGTTAAGGTATATTTTGTTCGAAATCAGAATGAAATCACCTGATGATTACAAAATACTTCATGATAAATTATCGGCTGGTGTTCTAACCGATTTCAAAATTGAAAAGGAATTCTGGCGCAAATACAATGGCGATATGTTTGGCTATATGGATGCCGCTTTTGATAGTTTCTTAAAACTCAACAATCAGAAAAAAGGAATTGACAGCTATCAGGATATTGTGATTTGGTTGTGGAATATTCATAAGAAAGAAATCACCCCCTAGCCCCCTGAAGGGGGAACTCAACGCATGACGGAAAAGCAGGGCTTATTTCTTTCAAAACCTGAAATGACCGTTAGAAAGGAAAGCCCCCTTTAGGGGGTTGGGGGGTTTACCCGTGTATCGCCTCTTTCTTTCCAAAACTTTGAATTAACTCGCCCTCAAATTCCAACCACTCTTTCCAACGTTTATCTACATCAACATCTGTAGAATATTTGCGGGCGAAGTTTAAAAAAGTAGTGTAATGCCCAGCTTCCGACACCATCAATTCATGATAAAATTTAGCTAATTCCTCATCTTTGATATTTAGAGAAAGTACGCGAAAACGTTCACAACTTCTGGCCTCAATCATTGCCGCAAACAAAAGTCTGTCGATAAAAGCCTGGTTTCTGCTTCCGTCTTTCTTGCTAAATTTTACCAAACGGCCAACGTAATCATCCTTACGCTCGCGGCTAAGCGTATATCCGCGTTGCTTAATGATATCAATTACCATCTGGAAATGCTGCATTTCTTCAATTGCGATAGCTGTCAATTCATCAACTAAATCCTGGTGTTCAGAATTTTGGGTAATTAAAGTAATGGCATTTGATGCCGCTTTTTGTTCGCACCAGGCATGGTCAGATAAAATTTCCTCTAAATTCGATTCCGCAATATTCGCCCAACGTGGGTCTGTCAATAATTTTAATCCTAACATGTGGTGGTTTAATTGAGCTGCAAAATTAAGAATTTCCTGCACAGCCCGCGATTTAAATCATGAGTTATGTTTATTTTGCAGAAATTTAGATGATGAACGCAAAGAAATTAGTAATTATTGGATTAGTCTGGCCTGAACCTACTTCATCGGCGGCGGGAACACGAATGATTCAATTGGTTGATTTATTTTTGCATAAAGGTTATGAAATCACTTTTGCCTCGGCAGCATCTAAAAGTGATTTTAGTTATGATTTTTCCAAAACTGCCGTGCTCGAGCAGGAAATAAAACTCAATGACGAGAGTTTCAACTCATTTTTAAAAACTTTAAATCCATCAATTGTAATATTCGACCGCTTTATGGTTGAGGAACAGTATGGTTGGCGGGTTCTGCAGGAATGCCCTGATGCGCTTAGAATTTTAGATACGGAAGATTTACACTGTTTACGGAATGCCCGACAGCATAGCAATAAAAAACAAACTGAAATTGATTTATTCTCTGATACCGCAAAGCGGGAAATTGCTTCAATTTTGCGTTGCGATTTATCATTAATTATTTCTGAAATGGAAATGAAAATTCTGCAGGAAACTTTTAAAATAGATGCTTCATTGCTCTACTATTTACCGTTTCTGGAAAATGAAATTACTGAAGAAACTATAAGAAATTGGATTCCATTTGAAGAAAGAACGGATTTTGTTTTCATTGGTAACTTCCTGCATGAACCCAACTGGAATACTGTTCAGGTTTTAAAAACTAAAATTTGGCCAGCGTTAAGGAAGAAATTGCCTGGTGCAAGCTTGAACATTTATGGTTCTTATGCGAGTCAAAAGGTTCTGCAATTGGATAATAAAAACGAAAAATTCATTATCCGGGGAAGAGCTGGTGATGCACAGGAAACGATTTCTAAATATAGAATTTTGCTCGCTCCTACTCAGTTTGGAGCAGGTGTAAAAGGGAAATTTATTGATGCCATGCAAGCGGGAACGCCATCTGTGACCACATCCATTGGTGCAGAAGCAATGAAAGGTTCATTGGATTGGAATGGATTTATTGACGATGATTTGGAAGATTTTGTTGAGAAAGCAGTTTTATTGTATCAGAATAAAACCGCTTGGATGTTAGCTCAGCAAAATGGAGTTAGAATAATCAACGAGCGATATTCCGCCTTGAAATTCGCAGATGACTTTATTTATTTAGTAAAAAAATTAGATTTATTAGCGCATCGCCAACAGAATTTTATAGGCCAGATTCTAAATCATCATACGGCTCAAAGTACGAAGTATATGTCGTTGTGGATTGAGGAGAAGAATAAGAAGTAGTTTGTCTTAGCCAGACAGGCTTTTTTCTTTTTCTTGATAAAAGTGGACAAAACCGAGCATTTCTGCGAGTTCATGAATACAAATAAAAACAACAAATACTAATGAATAAATCAAGGCTTGCATCTGATTTTGTAAAAATTCGCCAAATCGTATTTGCAATAATTTGAGGCCTGCCCCAACACTTTTAACGCTTTTTCCTAAAATCATATGCTATGCCCTTACGTACTTAGCAAAGTTTTTGCAAATCATGAATGGCAAACTCCCCCTCAATTATTAATACCTGTATTCCTTTTCTGGTAGTTGTTTTCTTCCCAAAAGCATCTTCCCATTGTTTATAAACCTGATTGACGGGGAAAGCCCAAACTTTTTCTGTTTGGCTTGTACCAAAAGCAGGGCTACAGCTCCCGAAGAATTACCAAACCAATCATTTCCAATTAGGAGTTAATGGTTTTCAGGATAAAAAAAGATTTTTACCAATATTTTAGGATTATAAGATTAATCCTCATGTGGACAAAACCATCTTAAGCCTTTCTTTACAACATTAAAACATTTCGACCTTAAAAGATTGCGACAATCTCCGTAAATTCGTCCCATGGCAAAAATATCAATTAACCTTGCTACAGGTTCATTTCAAAAGGAAGAAATTATAGTCGGAATCGATTTGGGCACTACCAACAGCTTGGTGGCTTTCATCAATCCTGATAAAAATCCGCAAGTAATTAACGATTCAGGCAAGGGCATTTTGGTGCCATCGGTGGTATATTTCAATAGCCAAAATGAGGCAGTTGTGGGTAATGAGGCGAAAGAATTTTTAACAACCGACCCTGCGAACACCATTTTTTCGGTAAAACGATTACTTGGTCGTTCTTATAAAGATGTTGCCGAGCATAAGGACATTTTCTCTTATAAAATTATTGACGATGACAGCGATGCATTGGTGAAAATCCATGCAGGCGACCGCTTTTACACACCAATTGAATTATCGGCAGAGATTTTGAAGGAGCTTAAAGCCAGAGCTGAACACGCTTTGAAAACACCGGTAAACCGTGCTGTGATCACGGTTCCTGCATATTTTAATGATAGTCAACGCCAGGCAACCCGTGATGCGGGGAAACTTGCGGGCCTGGATGTGATGCGAATTGTAAACGAACCAACCGCAGCGAGTTTGGCTTATGGAATCGGTTTAGACCCGTCGCAACAAAAAACAATAGCCGTTTACGATTTAGGAGGCGGTACTTTCGATGTTTCTATTCTTCAAATTCAAAACGGAATTTTTGAGGTTTTAGCCACGAATGGCAATACTTATTTAGGCGGCGATGATTTCGACCGTGCCATTTTGAACTATTGGTTAGAAAAAAATAATCTCGATTTAGCTGTTGTTGCGGAAGATAATATCTTAATGCAAACCTTGCGTTTGCAAGCTGAAGCGGCTAAAAAAGCACTTTCTACTCAAAATTTATATAATGAACAGGTTGGAGAAATCTGGTGTACTTTGGATAAACAAACTTTCGAACAGCTGATTGCAGCAAAGGTTGGAGAAACTATCACGGCTTGTAAAAACGCTTTGAAAGATGCCGATTTAACCGCAGCTGATATTGATGAAGTAATTCTGGTTGGCGGTTCTACACGTACGCCTTTTGTAAAACAAGCTGTAGAAAATTTCTTTGGTAAGAAACCGCAAGATAATATCAATCCTGATGAAGTTGTAGCCCTTGGCGCTGCGATTCAGGCTGATGTTCTGGCTGGTAACCGCTCTGATATTTTATTGCTTGATGTTACGCCACTTTCGCTCGGTATTGAAACCATGGGTGGTTTGATGGATGTAATTATCGCCCGGAATAGTAAAGTTCCTACAAAAGCTGGGCGCCAGTATACAACCTCGATTGATGGCCAGGTGAATATGAAAATCTCTGTTTATCAAGGTGAACGAGATTTGGTTAAAGAGAATCGTAAGCTTGCAGAATTTGATTTAAAAGGAATTCCTGCGATGCCTGCAGGCTTGCCGAAAGTAGATATTAACTTTTTGCTAAACGCCGACGGAATTTTAACCGTTCAAGCTATAGAATTACGTTCGGGTGTGAAACAGGAAATCGAAATTACACCAAGTTATGGCTTAAGCGATGACACGGTTGAGAAAATGCTTTTAGACAGTATTGAGCACGCCAAAAGTGATGTTGAACAAAGAATGTTAATCGAGGCACGCAGTGAGGGCGAACAGTTACTTTATACAGCTGAACGTTTTATTGAAAAACATGCTGAGCATTTAACTGAAGCAGAAATTGAGGAAACTAAAGTTCATATTGAAGCGTTGAAAGCTGCTTTAGCAAAACAAGAAAAAGATACGATTTTGAAGAAAGCAGATGATTTGAATGAATTTACCCGGCCATTTGCAGAACGCGTAATGGACGCCGCAATTTCTACGGCAATGAAAGGTAAGAAGATAGAGTAGCCAGATAATTTAAGGTTTTCGTCATTTTGAGGCACGAAGCAATCTAATTCTCAAGTGAGGTTGCTTCGCACCTCGCAATGACGACCGATAAAAGAACAGTACAACAATATTTTACTCGAGTTTCTCTGTGGACTTCTTGTGCGTTCTGTGATTAAATTTCTTACCATACATCAAAAATTCTCTTCCCCTTTCCTGTTAACTTTGCTTTATAAATTTTAGCAATTATGGAACTAGGTATTGGCATGTTTGGCGATTTGCAAATCAATGCAAAAGGAGAAATTCAACCTGCTCAACAAAGACTTCAGGAAATTATCGAAGAAATTAAATTGATGGATGAAGTTGGATTAGATTTCTACGGAATCGGCGAACACCATCGCCCTGATTATGCGGTTTCGAGTCCTGAAATTATTTTGGCTGCTGCAGCTACCGTTACGAAAAACATTAAGCTGAGCAGTGCGGTTTCGGTTTTAAGTTCATCAGATCCTGTAAAACTTTATCAGAATTTTGCTACGTTAGATTTAATTTCAAATGGACGAGCCGAGTTAATGGCTGGTCGTGGCAGTTTCATCGAGTCTTTCCCTTTGTTCGGTTACAACCTTCAGGATTATGATGAACTTTACGAGGAGAAATTAGAGCTGCTTTTAAAAATCAATAGAGAACCAAAAATAACCTGGAAAGGAAAATTCCGCTCTGAATTGGTTAATCAGGAAGTTTTACCAAGAGCCGTAAATGATAATTTGAAAATCTGGGTCGCGGTTGGCGGAACGCCAGAATCGGTTGAAAGGGCCGGAAGGTTAGGTTTACCTGTCATGTTCGCCATCATCGGCGGCCAACCCATTCAATTTAAACCACTTTTTGATTACTACAAAAAAGTGTATCAGGCTTATGGCCATGATATGAAAAAATTCGAAGTTGGTGTTCACATGCATTCCTTATTCGGGGATGACAGTAAGGAAATTTCTGATTATTATTTCCCTCTATATTCTGCACAAATGAATAGAATTGGAAAAACCCGTGGTTGGCCACCTTTCCAAAGAAATCAGTTTGAATCTGGCAGAAGCAGTAATGGCGCTTTAATTATTGGCGATACAAATGAATCGGTTGATAAAATATTGGCAATGGAAGAAACCTTTGGTTTGACTCGTTTCTCTGCGCACATGGATGTTGGCGGCCCATCACATTCGGCCATGATGAAATCAATAGAAATATTTGGAAATAAAATTGCACCTGAAGTTAGAAAAGCTTTGAAGAAATAATCAAGCCTTGCTCCTTTTCAATACTTGTAAAAAACTATAAACATGGCAACCAATACAAACACCGAATAAACTTTCGAGGAGAGCGAAAACCGTCATCATCGAAGTTAGAATTAAGGTAGTAGTAGGAAAGTTAAACATAAATGTCGCGGTAATCAAAAGGCAAAAAACGAGGCCCATGGTTGCCGCGAATTTTTTTGGCGCTAAATCTGTCATTTTTGACTTTAAATTCAAAACCTTCGATATTTTTATCCCAACGAATTTCAATATACTAAACTTTCCTGCGGTAAAAGCCCTACAGGCAAAATCAAAAGTTAGAACCAATATCGGCCAATAATTTGAAAATGAAATACAGCCGATTGCAATCAAGGCAACCATAAAAGCTACAATTCTAACCACATTTTCGTTTACTTTTTCAGCTGAAATCGGACAGGATATTTCCATAATTATTTCGTAAAGTTATTGAATTATCGCCATCAATAAAATATTTTCGTTAACCTTGTACAATTCATTCCTATATTTAATTACGCAAATTACGCATCAACAATATAGAATGGATAATTCCGAACAGGTAACCCTGCTATTAGTTAAGCTGGATAATTTATTACTAAGACAACAAGGTTTTGAAGCTGAAATTCAATCTTTAAAGCAGCAGGTTAGAGCGCTGCAATTCGGGACGAACTTAACTGATGAAGCGCAAAAAGTGCCTCCAGTGGTAATTGCACCTCCACCGAAAAACACGCCTCCTGGCCAGGTTTTTCGAAATACGACAATTCCAAATCCTATTCCAGGTCCGTTGCCAACACAATTAAATCAGCCGAAAAGCCATTTTGCAGATAAGTTTAAGCGTGAAAACATGGTTAAATCTGATTTTGAAAAGTTTATCGGGGAGAATCTGATCAGCAAAATCGGAATCCTGATCTTGATTCTTGGTGTTGGCATCGGTGCTAAATATGCTATCGACCACGATATGATTAGTCCGCTAACCAGGATAATTTTAGGTTATGCTGTTGGTGCAGGTTTAATGGCTTTTGCCATCAAATTGAAAGAAAAATACGAAAACTTTTCTGCAGTTTTAGTAAGTGGGGCAATCGCTATTATGTATTTTATTACCTACGCCGCTTACGATTTCTATGCAATCATACCACAAGCTTTAGCTTTTATTTTGATGGTCATCTTTACATCGTTTACCGTTGTAGCGGCCATAAAATATAACAAACAGGTTATCGCTCACATTGGCTTAGTTGGTGCATATGCTGTTCCATTTTTGCTCAGCGATGGCTCGGGGAGAGTTGGCGTATTGTTTACTTATATCGCCATCATTAACATCGGAATCCTAATTTTAAGTTTTAAAAAGTATTGGAAACCCTTATTCTATATATCCTTTGGGTTAACGTGGTTAATTTTTGTTTCGTGGCGAATAGACTTGGGTGCTGGTGATAAATTCTTTGGAATATCCTTACTGTTCTCGACCATATTCTTTCTTACATTTTACATTACCAATCTCGCTTACAAGGTATCACGAAAAGAAACTTTTGGCTTTAGTGATATAGTGATGTTGCTTTTAAATTCATTCCTTTACTATGGAATCGGTTATTTCATCCTTGCAGAAAACAAGAATAGTGTTGAGTTATTGGGGCTGTTTACACTTGCTAATGCCGTTATTCACTTCGTGGTAAGCTTAGTCATTTATAAAAAAGAACTTGCCGATAGAAATCTGTTCTACCTGATTTTGGCGATGGTAATAACCTTTATTACTATCGCTGTTCCCGTTCAACTTAATGGTGGTTGGGTAACTATTTTCTGGACGGTTGAGGCGGCAGTGTTATTTTACCTGGCTCGGGTTAAAAATATCGCGATTTATGGGAAGCTATCTTTTCCATTAATATTCCTTGCATTTTTCAGCTTACTACAAGATTGGACCAGCTACTTTGATTACTATGGCAACGATTTAGCTATCACCCCAATACTAAATGTTGGCTTTTTAACTGCTTGTATTTTCATCGGAAGTTTTATCTGGATGTTCAGCGTGAGCAAAAAGGAAACGGAAAAACCTGCCGAATGGCCATGGATGAGGCAAATTTTGAGTTATGCTATTCCATCAATCTTACTCTTAACGGTTTATGTAACCTTTAGATTAGAGATTTCTAAATACTTCGATAACCTGTTACAATCGACAAGAATTACGATGCACCAAAGAAATGGTACCGATGACCCAAGCTATGAGTTCAACTACAATTACGACACGCTTAAAACTGCCTGGATTTACATTTACACACTGTTTTTCGCTTCAGCATTAACCTATTTTAACATTAAAAAACTGAAAAATAGCGAGCTCGCGATTACAAATTTGATTATCAATTTGTTGGTTGTAGTGTTATTCTTAACCCACGGACTTTATACTTTAAGCGAGCTTAGAGATAATTACTTATTTCCAGATAGCAAATATTTCAGTATTAGTTCTTTTAATATTGGCATCAGATATATTTCGATAGCGTTTTTTGCATTACTGATTGTTCAATGTTATCAGCTACAAAAATCTGCATTGCTTAAAAAAGATTTCAAAACAATGTTCGATTATCTACTTTACATTTCCATTTTATGGGTTATCAGCAGCGAATTAATTAGTATTTTGGAATTATCAGGCACCCAAGAAAGTTATAAATTAGGCTTGAGTATCCTTTGGGGAGTTTACTCATTGTTCTTAATTGGAATGGGATTAGCGAAAAACAAAAAACACCTTCGTATTGGCGCAATGGTTTTGTTTGGCATTACGCTAATCAAATTGTTTTTTTACGATATATATTCTTTAGGCACAATTTCGAAAACCATCGTTTTTGTATCCTTAGGTGTACTTTTGCTCATCATTTCATTCCTTTATAACAAGTACAAACATTTAATTATTGATGATGTTAAAGTTGAAGATTAAGCTGCTACTATTGCTCTTACTAAGCACTTCAATAGTGAAAGCACAAACCAATACCTATAAATTTAAACGAGATATAACTGGTGTAAATTCGGTTTGGCACAGCATGAAACTGCCCGACCAATTGTATAAAAATGCGAATTCGGGCTTCGAGGATTTAAGAATTTTCGGCATAAACGGAAAGGATACTATAGAAATTCCTTACATCCTAAAGCAAAGAGCCGATAAGGTTAATACCAGAGAAATTGCCTTTAAGCAAATTAACCGAAGTTCAAATTCAAATGGTTATTATTACTCTTTTCAATCTGATGCAGCAAATACCATTAACCAGATTAATTTGTCTTTCAAGCAAGATAATTTCGATTGGCAGGTAACGCTTGAGGGTAGTAGCGATAACCAAACATGGTTTTCAATCCTGAAAGATTACCGTATTCTTTCTATCAAAAACAGTGATACAGATTATAAGTTTACCAAATTAAGTTTCCCTGATTCTAAATATCAGTATTTTAGAGTTGCTTTAAAAAGCCCTGTTCAGCCCGAATTACTGGAAGCGAAAATTTCGAGAACCGATACCATAAAAGGAATTTATCAGGATGTGAAATATAAAACTTTTATAGTCAGAAATGATGCGGTTAACAAAGAAACCGTTATTAATGTTGGCTTAGAAAATCCTGTTCCGCTATCCTATTTGAAACTGAATGCACAAAGTGATTTCGATTTTTATCGTTCAATTAAAATTGAATATGTAACCGATAGTTTCAAAACCGATAAAGGCATCCAATACAACTATGCCAATCTTTACGAGGGCACAATTAGTTCATTGGAAAAGGCTGAATATCATTTCGAAAATACCATTACATCGAGGTTAAAAGTTACCATTCAGAACAACGATAACAAGCCACTGCGACTAAACGGATTGGAACTTAAAGGCAACGTTTATGAAATAATCGCCCGTTTCGATAATCCCAAATACACTTACGCTTTATATTATGGAAATGAAAAAGCGACATCGCCAAGTTACGAGATTGAGAAATTTGAAAGTAAAATTCCTGAAAATTTAACTTCTGTAACTATCGGGCAGGAAAAACGAAACCAGTTGTATTCAATTATATCTGAAAAACCACTGTTTGAAAACAAAGCCTGGCTTTGGGTTTTAATGGCTGTAATTATTGCTTTATTGGGTTGGTTTTCATTTAAAATGCTGAGGAATTGAAATTATAAATCTGATATAAAGAACATGAAAAACATTTTCCAACCCGAAATAACCAGCGAGGTAATCGCAAGAATAAATAACCTAACACCTACTTCACCCCAGCTTTGGGGGAAAATGAACGTTGCGCAAATGTTGGCACATTGCAACGTGAGCTATGAATTGGTTTATGAAGATAAACACCCTAAGCCAAATGCTTTTATGAAACTGATTATGAAAGCGTTTGTGAAGAACATTGTGGTAAGTGAGAAACCTTATAAAAGAAATAGCCAAACTGCGCCATCATTTGTAATTACTGATGAAAAGGAATTCGAGAAAGAGAAAAATCGTTTAATAGATTATTTGAATAAAACTCAAGAATTAGGAGAAAGTTATTTCGATGGAAAAGCATCGCATTCCTTTGGAAAACTGTCTAAAATAGAATGGAACAATATGTTTTATAAACATTTAGACCACCATCTTAACCAATTTGCAGTATAACTAATGACCCTGAAAAATTATAGCTGTACTTGTTAAAAATTTTAGATCCTCTTCAAAAATCCGGCGCACTTACTTCCGTTTTTTGACCCCAATTTCCATTTTGAATAGGAAGTAGTGTAAAACACAGCACATAAAAAATCACTAAAAAATTTACTATCTTCCATTATGAAAAGATTAACGATTTCAATTGCGTTAATCATCCCACTCTTTCTATGTACCTCATGGGGTTTCTTTGCACACCAAAGAATCAATAACCTGGCTATTTTCACTTTGCCAACCGGCATGATTGGATTTTATAAAAAGAACCTAAAATACATTACCGAACATGCCGTTGACCCCGATAAACGTCGTTATGCCGACACTTTAGAAGCGCCACGGCATTACCTTGATGTAGAAAACTATGAGCAAAATATCGATAGCATTCCTGAAAAGTATAATGATGCACTAGCAAAATATGGATTAAAGCATTTAAATGCAAACGGAATAGTTCCCTGGCAGATTCAGCGGACTTATTATAGCCTGGTTAAAGCGTTTAAAACCCGTGATTCGGCTAAAATATTAAAATATTCTGCAGATTTAGGGCATTACATTGGAGATGCTCATGTTCCCTTGCATACCACAAATAATCATAACGGACAATTAACAAATCAAGTTGGTATACATGCGTTTTGGGAAAGCCGGTTACCCGAACTGTTTTCCACAAACTATAACTTCATTGTTGGTAAAGCTAATTATATCGAAAACCCACTAAAGGAAGCTTGGAAAATTATTAAACATACCCATAACCTGGTTGATACTGTTTTAATTTTCGAATCACAATTATCGACTTCTTTTCCTTCAGATAAAAAATATAGCTTTAGCGAAAGGAATAATACTGTGCTTAAACAATATTCCACAGCTTACTCAAAAGCTTACCATGATAAAATGGAAGACATGGTTGAGAAACAAATGCGTTCTGCAATTTTAGAAATCGGCTCGTTTTGGTTTTCCGCATGGGTAGATGCAGGTCAGCCTGAACTAACAAACCTTATCAAAATAGATTTGGACCCTGAAGAAAAAAAGATGGAAAACGATGCCGAAACGAAGTATCAAAAGGGGATTCCGATTGGAAGAGAATTATGAAAAAAGGCGAGCATAAATCTCGCCTATAGTTTCTATTTAGATTCTTCGCCTTCTATAATTTTTTCGATTTTTTTAGGCTGCATCCTACTTTTAATTGCTGCCCAAATTGCAGGAACAAAGGTTACTACAGCAATGAATAAGATTACTAATTCGAAATTATTCTTGATGACCGGAATTTGCCCTAACAAGTAACCGCCCAACAATAAAGCAACAATCCATGCTACTCCACCAATAATATTATAATAGGTAAAACGCCCAAAAGGCATTTTTGCAATACCTGCAACGAAAGGTGCAATGGTTCTAAAAATTGGCAAAAATCTGCTCAACATAATGGCTTTACCGCCATGCTTTTCGAAAAACTCGTGCGATTGATGATAATACTTAAGCTTTAATATTTTGTTTTCTTCCTTGAATACACCTGAGCCGAGAATGGTACCAAGTTTATAATTAAGGGTATTACCCGCAATAGCAGCAACGATTAAAATAAGTAGCATTAGCCAAATATTTAAGCCAGTATTACCACCTGCTATTAATGCACCGGCAGCAAATAACAATGAATCACCTGGTAAAAAAGGAGTGACAACAAAGCCTGTTTCGGCGAAAATAATCAAAAATAAAATGAGGTAAGTCCAAGTCTGGTAATCGCGGATGATTTCTGCTAAGTGAACATCTATATGGGCAATAAAATCCCAAAGTTGCTGTAGTAATTCCAAAGTTTCTGATTTTAGGCAAAAGTAGGAATATCAAATTGATTAAAAGAGTTTTCTAGGTTTATTAATTAATTTAATTAATTATTAGCGATTAAACGCTCTCTTAGTTTGCCTTTACTTCCCCCTTTGTTGATGCCATCTATCAGAATTGTGTAGGTTTTGCCTTTGTTAAAATTGGTGTATGAAATTGTATCGACAACATTTGTTGAATCAACAAGATTAAATGATAGTTTAGAACTTTTTGCTATTGGCATTTTAACATATCCAGAGCTTTGACCATTGCCAAGTGTAAAATTTAGACTCGACGTTTCATTTCTGATACTAACCTTCGACGCTAAAGTATAACTAAGGTTGATGAATAAAATTCTCGCACTATCCTGTGATGGTGTTAAATCATCCTCAATAACTTTTAATAATGAATCTTTAGCTGAAGACTTATAATAATAAACGGAATAGTTTCTACCAACTTTTAATGTTTCAATTATTGAATCACTGAGGTTTTGAGTACCTGTATTTTTAGCGAGAACCGTATAAATTTTATCAGCCGCGGTAACGATATAAGAACTATTTGAACCATACCCTATCGAGCTTGATACTAAAACTTTGTTAAGATAAAAATCTTGAGCTGCCTCATCAATTACATTGAAGAAGCGGACTTTTGTATCTAAATCAGTATTATCACTTTTAATGCAAGAGGTTATCAAACAAATCGCTCCAAATAAAAATAAAAACCGAAAAAGCAGAAATGATTTGACACGCATCTGGATTATTAATTATTTACAACAAAGATAACCTTTGTAATTAAATAGATTAACGAAAATACGAATAACTAATTATCTATAATTAAATGTGCCTCCAGCGTAGCCGCTGTTAGTCCGCTAAACCAGATAGAATAAATTTTTCCGGGTATTAAATCTGTGGCGGGTATTGTTTTAACACTTCCCGACCCCACAACATTATAGCGTAAAGCAGCTCCTGCTTCGAGATTAAAATAATTGGATGATTCTTTGAATAGTAGTGCATTTACAAATGGAGAACCGGATTGGATACTCACATTGATACCTGTATTAAAATATGGGGTTAAATTAATAACGCGAAATTTAGCCGTTGATAAATCCGAATTGCTTAAATTATCTTCATAACTAACAATCTCCCGGTTGCCATTTCTATCAGAAACCAAAAAAGTACTGTAGGTTATTGAGGGTGTAAAGTTTAAGCTCGTATCGGTATTAACATTGGTTGTACTTACATAACTTAGGTTTCTGTTGCCCGAAGGAATTTTGATGTACTCGCTGGTTTCGCCAAAGGCTAATGCAGATCCGGTCATCTTTTGGTTATCGATAAAAACATCTTGCTTAATATCAGTTTGTACGGCGTTAATAACTTTCAATTTGGCCTGGCCCTGAACTATAACGTCGGGATTCTTTTTGCTACAGGAAGTAACTAGAAATAAAAAACAAATAATAATAAATGCTGAAGGAGACGCTGAGACACGTTTTGTAAAGATTTTCATAGTTAGTTGTATTTGGTTGCAAACAAAAATGGCTTGGTCAAAAACCAAGCCATTTCTTATAAATAAACTAAAAATTTAGTACATTAATAACTATTATTAAGCATTACCGGCATTACGAGCATCAATACATCTTCGTTTTCATCGTTAGTTTGCGGAATTAAAAGGCCGGCCCTATTTGGCGTAGAAAGTTCTAAAGTAACTTCATCACCGCTTAAGTTGCTTAACATTTCTATCAAGAAACGTGCATTAAACCCAATTTCAAGGTCTTCGCCATCATATTGGCAGCTCAAACGCTCGTGGGCCTCATTTGCAAAATCTAAATCTTCTGATGAAATATTTAGTTCACTACCGTTAATTTTTAGCCTAACCTGGTGTGTAGTTTTGTTTGCAAAAATTACCACGCGACGAAGTGTATTTAAAAACAAGCTTCTATCAATTACCAGTTTATTAGGGTTGTTTTGAGGGATAACTGCCTCATAATCTGGATAACGTTCGTCTATTAAACGACACACTAAATTTATGTTTTCGAACTTAAAGAAAGCACTTGTTGCATTATAATCTACGGACACATTAATGTCATTTGATGGCAATGCGGCTTTTAGAAGCGTTAAAGCCTTTTTGGGCAATATAAATGAAGTTGCCTTATCCGCTTTGCTATCCATACGGCGATAGCGAACCAGTTTATGTGCATCAGTTGCTACAAAAGTAATGTGTTGTGGAGATAGCTGGCAGAAAACCCCGGTCATTGCCGGACGTAACTCATCATTACTAACCGCGAAAATAGTTTTTGTAATTGCCTCAGTTAAAACAGATGCCGGAAGATTAACAGAAGAAGCATTTTCTACCACCGGAATTTTTGGAAAATCATCTCCATTTTCACCACTCAATTTGTATTTACCGTCACCTGCGCTAATTTCAATAGCGAAAGTTGCATCATCAATGTTAAAAGCAATCGGCTGGTCGGGTAAAGTTTTAAGTGTATCTAATAAAATTTTAGAGGGAACGGCTACTTTACCTTCTTCTTTCGATTCTACAGCCAAAGCAGTTGTCATGCTGGTTTGTAAGTCAGTAGCGGATATAGTTAAGTTACCGTCTTTAATTTCGAACAGAAAATTTTCTAATATAGGTAAAACAGTACTGCTGCTGGATGCACCATTTACTGTTTGCAGGTGTTTTAATAAAGTTGATGTGGATACAATAAATCTCATGATATCAATTAGTCTTCTTCAAAAATATAAAAATTATTTAGCGTACTTGTACTTGCGGTAATAATGTTGAAAAATTGCAAAGAATATTAACAATAGCAAGGGTACAACAATATTTACGATTTGCCACTTAGTTTTTTCAACTTTCACCTTTCCTTTATCTAGAAGTCTGATTTTCAAATCTTTATTACGTAAAACAATTAAATTATCATCATCAGTAAAATAATCTGCAATGTTTAACAGTAAGGCTTTGTTTCCATAGGTTCGTTGCGTATAACGATCAAAACCCAATGGTAATGGAGAATTATCTTTTGCAACCACCTGATTTTTGAAAATATCGCCATCGCCAATCACAACCATCTTAGTTGGTTTGCTGCTGGAAGCGGTTGTAAAAGGTGCAGAAATTCCTGCCGGAAGTGGCCTGCCGGCGAATACCGAAGGAAAATTACCTTCTAGCAGCACGCCTGCACTTTGTAAGGAATTCTGAAATGACTTCGGATCTGGTTGTTCAGCAACCATTTGCAGCGAAAATAATTTCGGAACGTTAAATACCTTGTTGAAATTAGAGGTTGTTAAAATATACGTTTTTTTAACGCCTTTAGCACCGATAGTATCTACTGTGCTTGGAAATTCTGCCTTAATCCCATCTAAGTTTTTCACCATACTTGCAGACGTATCCGGCAGTAGGATTGGATAATAAAGCCATGGAACAAGTTGAAGCTGAGGCTGCCCGCCAACTACACCTGTAGAAACAGGGATTTCTGCAGCATTTTTATCAGCAATAATGTTGTAATTAATTCTGGCTCCGTAAATAAAAAGCATGTCGTCCAGATTTAAGTTTTTATTAAAAACCATCTGGCTCCCCTTACCTCTCAAACTGTCTAGTTCTGCCGAAACCTGGTCTATGCTCCATAATACGCAACCGCCATTCATTACGAAGTAATTTATTTTATATTTCTCCGTTTCCGAAAAGGCCAACTGCGGTTTAACGATAACCATCATTTTGAGTTTATCTAAACCAGTTTTATCAATTGTGTTTAAATCAACTCTGCCGACCTCGAAACTGTTCGCAAGCGTGTGCATGGCATCGTAAAGCTGTAAATCTGACGGTTCACCATTCGATTCTGTGAAACCTATCCTCGGGTTGTTACCGGTAATTACTTTTTTTATGCTCGAGGTAAAAGTATATTCCAGGTTTTCTATCGAACGGTTAATATTGTCTTCGTAACTTCCGCCGGCATCAAGATTTTGGAGAAGTTTTACAGGCATCTGTTTACCATCACTTTCTATCATTGCCATCGGAAAAACCAATTTCTGTGTCAGTCCACTTTCGGTTTTGACGCTTAAATTTGTTGGTTCAATACCTTGTTGGTAAAGATTGTTAATTACGGTATCTTGGTCTGCAGCATTTAAACCCGCCAAAGGATCTATAAAGATTACCTTTAAATCTGCTTTAGAGTAAGCCTTATAATCCGCTAACAAATCCATCACCGAGCTTTGCAACCGTTTAAATGCAGCAGGTAATTCACCATCTAAAAAAACCGTAATTGTTACAGGCTTTTCAGTACGGCCCAATAGTTTCCTGGTTTTATCATTTAGCGTAAATCTTTTATCGGAAGTAAAATCAAAACGGTGAAAGAAATACTGACCACCAATATTTAATGCCAACAAGGCGAGCAAAATGAATAAAAAGTTAACCCATTTGGTTTTCATTATCGTTTTCCTCCTGCTGCTAATTTTGTTAATAATAAAAACAAAGTCGAAAAGCTGATAAAATATATCAAATCCCGTGTATCCAAAACCCCACGGCTAATGGATTGATAATGTTGATTAATGCCAAATGATGATATTACTGTCTCGAAGTTTTGCATGGAAAAAACTTGACTGGTGTAGTCAAATCCTAAAAATGCAAATGCGGATAGTGCTGCAGAAACCGCGAAAGCGATAATTTGATTTTTAGTAAATGCAGAAGCGAAAATACCTATTGCGGTAAATGCCGAACCCAGCAGAAATAGCCCAATGTAAGAACATGTAACCGCACCTGAATCTACATTTCCTTCGGGAAAACCCAATTTTGATAACGAATAATAATATACCAACGTTGGGATTAATGCGAATAAAACCAACATAATACAGGCAAAATATTTTGCAAAAACAATTTGCCAAAGCGTAATTGGTTTGGTAATTAGCAGTTCGTAAGTGCCTTCCCGCTTTTCTTCGGCAAAAGACCGCATGGTAATTGCCGGAATTAAGAACATAAAAAGATATGGAACAAGGCTGAAGAAACCACTAAGCTCGGCATAGCCATAATCAAGTACCGAGGTATCAGGAAAAAACCATAATAAAAGACTTGAAACCAACAGGAAAACGCCGATGGTTATGTAGGCCACCATTGAGCTAAGGAAACTAAATAATTCGCGTTTAAATACTGCGTACATAAAATATAAATGCCGAAGATAACTAAATATTCGGGCAATATTAAATGCAACTAGAGGCTAATATATAGTTATGGTTGGTAATATCATTAAAAAGAAAATCCTATTCCTAAAGAAAGTACCCTGTTAGTTAGTTTGGTATCTTGAAAAGCATCACTATCAATATTGCTTAACCCTAAACTGTAACCAGCATGCAAATTTAACCCACTATTAAGTTGATAACCTGCCAGAAAACCTACACCAAAATCTCCACGTTTAAAATCTTTATTCGTACCAAATTCAGCATCCCTTTCTATGGATTGGTTTGACTTGCCAGAACCGTTTGTTACAGTTCCATCGGTATTTATTTTACCACTAATGGCAAACCCATAGGATGGCCCACCGCCAAAAAAAACATTACCACGACCAACATTGAAGTTAAAAACCGCATTAACGGGAACTTCCAGATACATTGTACTTAATTTATAAGAGCCTTCATAAATATATAAGCCTGGCCCAGGTTCAAAATTTGAAAAATAAACCTGAGCCTTACCGCCTTTTCCTAACAAGGTTATTCCAGGCTGAATAGAAAATGTTCTTGAGACCGGAATATCAATTATGCCTCCTACATAAAAAGAGGTGTTTGTTTTAAAATCATAGTCAGATGGCCCGTCATAAGCTTGGGCTTCGCTTGTAGATGACATTGTTGGTAAGGTTACACCAGCCTTAACTCCAAACTTAATTTGTTTTGTTTGAGCAAATGAAATTATTCCAAATGCTAAAAGCAGAGCGGTAATAATTGTTTTTTTCATAGATAGTATCGGTATCAGAAAATTACAAAATATATTTATCAACTAAGAGGTTTTTAGTTGATTTAATAAAAGATTAACAGGAACGCACCTTTAAGATTACGGCAACTATAAAAGAAAAATAAAGTTAATGCCTTTAGCAGGCAATTAAGCCGTAAGTTTTCTAAAAATATCTTCTAATGAATTTTCATTGTGAGCCGTTTTAATCTCTTTTAGTGTGCTATTAGCCACAATTTTACCTTTATTTATAATGATGATGTCGTCGCAAATGGCTTCAACCTCCTGCATAATGTGTGTAGAAATAATTACTGTCTTATTTTTCCCCAATTCTTTAATTAATGCTCTGATATCTACTAGTTGATTTGGGTCTAAGCCCGAGGTTGGCTCATCTAAAATTAAAACTTCGGGGTTATGAATAATTGCCTGGGCTAATCCTACCCTTTGCCTATAACCTTTAGATAACATGCCGATTTTTTTATGCTGTTCGGGTGTTAAGCCAACCATTTTGATTACGTCTGCAATTCTGGCTGTCAAGTTCTTCAATTTATAGGTTTGCCCAACAAAGCTGAGAAACTCTTTAACATACATATCGGTATAAAGCGGCGTATTTTCTGGCAGATAGCCTATATTTCTTTTAGCATCGATGGCTTGCTTAGAAATATTTTTACCCGAGATTTCAGCATCGCCAGACGTTGGTTCCAGGTAACCTGTAATCATACGCATCGTGGTGGATTTACCAGCGCCGTTTGGACCTAAAAAACCTAAAATACGGCCTGGTTTTGCCTCGAAGCTTATCGCATCGACAGCCTTCTGCTTATCGTAATGCTTTGAAAGATTTCTTACTGAAATACTCATTTTTTTAATATTTAACCGTAAGGTAAAAATTTTACCCGAAGCTTTTAACCAGTTCGTTATTTCGAGGTGCGATTCTATTTTATACGCAAAAAGATTGCTTTACACTTCGAAATAATGATGTTACATTTTAATTTACGTAAGCTGAACTCAGCTTTTTGTTGTACCTAAACTTATCCAACTCTTCTGAGGCTTGTGGCAAATTGTCGCCCGATAAGATATCTGCACCGTTATTTAAAAGGTGATAATAGATGTTTCTTGCCGGGCTTGTAATTGCGCTCTTATCGATGTTACCCATTGTACCTAAAATCGTTGTTATACCTTTATCGTGAAGATATTTATATAATTCCTTTCCGGGGGCGCTAACACCCACAAATGCCACAATTCTTTCGTTTGGAATGCCTAAACTATTTAACCTTTTCAGTTCTGATTTTTTTTGAACTGATGCAGAAATCATTAAATCGGGTGCAATGCGATGAACTTCCTGAGCCTGTTTTGCAGTATAGGTAATAATAATCGAATTACTTTCAACCTTATATTGCCGTACTTTTTCAATTACTTTTGCATAAGAAACACCACGTTTTAAGTCGATGGTAAGCAACACTTTTCCTTTACTCCAACTCAAAACGCTATCTAAAGTCGGGATTTTAAAACTGGTTTCTTTGCCATAATCATCTTTTAAATTAAAGGCTTTCAACTCTTGGTAAGTGTAATCACCAATATTACCTTTTCCGGTCGAAGTCCTGTCGAGCTTATCATCGTGCATGATAACCATAACAGAATCTTTACTGTAAGCGATATCGAACTCGATAATTACGGGATTGTAGGTTGTTGCATTAGCAAAAGTTTCAATACAGTTTTCTGGGAAACCAGGCATTGGCCCGCCGCGGTGGGCACTGATTAATGGAAAACGATTATCTGGCGACCATTTTAAGAACTGATATAATTCATCCGTTTTATTGAACTTGATGTAATGATGAACTTTTTCTTCTTGTTTGCACGAAGCAAAAACAATTGTTAACGCAAAGAAAAGTAAATAATGAAATTTCATGGCTCAAAAATAGAAAAAAATGGAAGATGTAAGAGGTAAAACGGAATTCTTAGCTTGTTGCTTTATAACGTTAATAGATTTACAATTTTAGCCACCCTAAACCCGATTGCAGCGAGCACGTAGTGCAACGAAGTAAAGCGCAAAGCGGGGCCAAATAAACCGATTTGCACTGTATATGCTTTTCTGATAATCTTGAAACTTATAAGACAGCTAAGAACATTTAAGCTAATTATTTTGCATCCAAAATCTTAAAATCCGATAATCATTAAAATCCTAGTCAAATCCTTTTACCTTATTTATTATCTTTGCCTCCATTATGGCTCAAAAGAATAACGACGAACAGTTTAAAAATGTAATATCACACGCTAAAGAATACGGTTTCGTGTTCCAGAGCAGCGAAATATATGATGGCTTAAGTGCCGTTTACGACTATGGCCAATTGGGGGCCGAGTTGAAAAACAATATTAAAACTTACTGGTGGAAAGCCATGGTACAAATGCATGAAAACATTGTGGGCATTGATTCTGCAATTTTTATGCACCCGAAAGTTTGGAAAGCCAGCGGACACGTTGATGGTTTTAACGACCCGATGATTGACAATAAAGATTCGAAAAAACGTTACCGTGCCGACCAGTTGTTAGAAAATAAAATTGATGAGCTTTACTCTGAATTAGCCAATTTCAGCGCTGAAAACAAAGCAAAATTCGAAGAGTTTCAGCAAGAAATTTTAGGTTTAAGTGATGAAGGCCAGGCGGCTTGGATTCCAAGTTTTAAAGATGAGGAAGGAATTTTAGACAATGCTAAATATCCTTTTATTGATGAAGCGAGCTGGAGATTTGTGAAAAAAGGTTTAGCCTTAGAGGTTGAAATGAACCTTGCGCTTAAATCGGAAAACTTAGCACAGCTAAAAGATTTAATTGTTGATTATAAAGTAATTTGCCCGATTTCTAAAACTTCTAACTGGACAGATGTTCGTCAATTTAACCTGATGTTCAGCACACAATTTGGTGCGATGGCCGAAGGTAGTGATGAGGTTTATCTTCGTCCTGAGACAGCTCAAGGTATTTTTGTAAACTTTTTGAACGTACAAAAATCGGGAAGAATGAAAATTCCTTTCGGTATTGCTCAAATTGGTAAAGCTTTTAGAAATGAAGTTATTGCCCGTCAGTTTATTATGCGGATGCGTGAGTTTGAACAAATGGAAATGCAATTCTTTGTTCGCCCGGGTGAAGACAAAAAATGGTTCGAATACTGGAAAGAAGCCCGTTTAAAATGGCACACGGCTTTAGGTACTTCTTCTGAAAAATATCGTTACCATGACCATGTAAAGTTGGCCCATTATGCAAATGCAGCAACGGATATCGAGTTTGAATTCCCTTTCGGATTTAAAGAAGTGGAAGGTATTCACAGCCGTACAGATTTCGACTTAAAGCAACATGAGCAATTTTCGGGCAAGAAATTACAATATTTCGATAACGATTTGAATGAAGATGGCAAACCTTATGGAAACTATGTTCCTTATGTTATCGAAACTTCAATCGGTTTAGACCGCATGTTTTTGTTAACCATGATTAATGCTTTCGAAGAACAGGATTTAAGTACAGAAGACAAACAGGATAGTCGTACTTTATTACGTTTGCACCCTGCTTTGGCACCATATAAAGTGGCTATTTTCCCTTTAACGAAAAAAGATGGCCTACCAGAAAAAGCCCGTGAAATTATGGATGCTTTGAAGTTCGATTTCAACTGCATTTATGAGGAGAAAGATGCAATTGGTAAACGTTACCGCCGTCAGGATGCTGTTGGTACGCCTTTCTGTATCACAGTTGACCACCAGAGTTTAGAAGATAATACGGTTACGATTCGCCATCGCGATAGCATGGAACAAGAACGCGTTGCCATTTCCGATTTAGCTACGATTGTTGGTAATGCAGTGAGTTGGAAGAGCTTATTGGCTTAATTAAATCACCACCTTAGAAAACTTAGTTGGATTTATATAATATTGCCACAAGTTAGCAGCTTGTGGCTTTTTATTTTATCAATCGATTGAAACGTTGTTAATTGATAAATGTTAATCATCGTCAATCTACAAAAACGACAATAATAAAACCTTTTCATTAATTTAGATAGACTATTCTAACCAGATGAAAACGAAACAAGCGACCTTTTTAATCCTTCTTTTTTTTACAATAACAACCTTCGCTCAATCTCAAAATCCAAGATTTAAAGTTATTGCTTTTTATACTGGCAAAAATGATTTGGCACACATCAGTTTTGTAAATGAAGCCAATAAATGGTTTCCAGAGATGGCGAAGAAATATAACTTCAGCTACGATTCTACTTCAAACTGGGCTAACTTAAATTCAGAATTTTTATCAAGATACCAGGTTGTTCTATTTTTAGATACCCGACCAGAAAAACCTGAGCAAAGGGAAGCATTTCAGAAATATATGGAAAATGGTGGTGGTTGGATGGGTTTCCATTTCTCGGCATTTGCTTTAGAGAAATCGGCATTTGATATGAACTGGAGCTGGTACCACAATACCTTTTTAGGCTCGGGCAGTTATGGAAGCAATACCTGGCGACCAACATCTGCCATTTTAAGCGTTGAGGATAAAAAACATCCCGTGACAAAAAATTTGCCGCAAACTTTTAAATCGCAACCAAATGAATGGTACCGCTGGCAAAATGACTTGCGAAAAAACGCTGATGTCAAAATTTTACTCGCTATCGATTCGACAAGTTTTCCTTTAGGTACAGGACCAAAAGCACATGAAATTTGGCATAATGGATACTATCCTGTTGTTTGGAGCAATAAAAATTATAAAATGGTTTACATTAACATGGGCCACAACGATATGGATTACGAACATAAATACGATAACACCAACAAAACATTATCATTTACTTTTGATAATGCAATTCAAAACAAAATGGTATTGAACAGTTTGATTTGGTTGGGTACAGGTAAAAAAGTTAAGTAATAAATGCGGTAATCTCAATCTGCATTATATTTGATAAATAAATTGAATTAAATGAAATTACCTCAGAAATTTTTTGCCCGCCGACATGAAATTGCCGCAGATTATTTGAAAGAACTTGATAAACATCTGGAAGATATTGTTTCTGGCCAGGCAACGGAAATGTTCGAGGTTAGGGATTTTGCGAGTCTACTTCACGTTCATCCTACACATTTCAGCAATACCATTAAAGAAGCTACAGGGCATTCTCCTTGTTTCTTTTTTGAAGAGCGATTGATGGATATTTCTAAATCCATGCTTCAAAATGTGAGTATGCCAATTTCGGAAATTGCCAGGATTCTAACCTACGATCCATCAAACTTTACAAAGTTTTTTAAACACTTTGCTGGCCAAACTCCAAAACAATATCGCGAGGCCTATTTTCAATCTCTGGCAACAAATAAGGAAATTGTCACCATATAAAACTTAAGCTGTCACCATTTTTACTTAACGTATCACCATTTTAAAAACAAGTTTCCATTTAACTTTGTTCATCAAATAATAAACAAATGGAAACACAAAATAAAATCGTACTCGTAACCGGCGGAAGCCGTGGTTTAGGTAAAAATGCTGCAATAAACCTGGCTAAGAAAGGCTTAAATGTTCTTCTTACTTATCAATCCAAAAAAGAAGATGCCGAAGAAACTGTTGAGGAATTAAAACAGATTGGCGTAAACGCTGCCGCCCTTCAGCTAAATGTAGCCGATACAAAAACATTTGATTCTTTTTTTGAAGAAGTAAAATCTGTTTTGAAATCGGTATTTCAGGCAGAAAAAATCGATTACCTGGTAAACAATGCAGGGATTGGTATCCACGTGCCCTATGCAGAAACAACCGAAGAACAATTTGACACATTGGTGAACATTCAGTTTAAGGGCGTATTCTTTCTAACTCAAAAAGCATTGGCAATTTTAAATGATGGAGGAGGAATTGTTAATGTTTCTACAGGATTAGCCCGTTTTGCACTACCCGGTTATGCAGCCTACGCATCAATGAAAGGTGCAATGGAAACTTTAACAAAATACCAGGCAAAAGAACTTGGGGCTAGAGGCATTAATGTTAATATCGTTGCACCTGGGGCTATAGAAACCGATTTTGGCGGAGGTGTTGTTCGTGATAATGAACAAATGAATAAAGGTATTGCATCGCAAACGGCGCTTGGACGTGTTGGTTTGCCAGACGATATCGGGCCTGTTGTTGCATTTTTATGTTCTGATGAAGCAAAATGGATAAATGCGCAACGAATTGAAGTTTCGGGCGGTATGTTCTTATAGATTCTTGTTACTGAGTTTGTCGGAATGCACCAGCCTTTCGACAAACTTTCTAAACTATTTTCCATACCAATCATGTTGGTCAACGCGGGTAATTTCCGGCTTGCCGATTTCAGTTAAAAAACGCCTTGCACTTACAAGCGTTTTGCTTTGATGTTCATCATAATTAGCTGCTGTTGGCAACAGACTACTAATTTTAACCATTCCAGCTGCCTGAATAAATTCGCCTTTACCCATATATATTGCAGTGTGCGAAACTCGTCCACCGTTAACGCCTCGCCTTTTTGCTGCCGAAAAGAATAATAAATCCCCTGGTTGTAAATTTTTTAGGCACTTTTCTACACTTATCGAATCGGAGTCCAAAACATCAACAGCCGACCCGGCAAGTGCTTGCTGAGAGGCATCACGGGGAATAATAATTCCGTTTAAAAAATAACTGGTTTTGGTAAAACCACTGCAATCCACCCCTTTTATCGATGTGCCACCCCACAAATAAGGCACGCCAATTAGTGTTTTGGCGGTTTCGAGAATTGCATCAGCATTTGGATTTGTATTTTTCTCCCATTCTGAAAAACTTTTAGCAGCTGTTTTTTTAACATATCCTGTTCGCTTATCAGGAAAAACTACTTTATAATAAGATTTTTCTTCGGCTAAAACCTGAAGAATATTACCTTTAACCAAATCAGAAACACGCATGGAAGTTACGTTTGCTTTAGAAAATGCGTGACCAAAATCCTCCGTAAAAATTATACGTTTCGATTTTTTCCATTGCTCGAAATCGTCCTTATTTATTAAACTAACTGCAGTACCATCGGTGTAAGATAAATAACCATCGGGTGTTTTAACAAGGTAATAACCACCAACCTTTTTTAAAACCTGTAAGGGCGTACCTAAAATCATTTGCGTAAGCATTTCTGCTGAATTTTGTGGTGCCGAACGGTTATTACAAACGGATAAATTCGCAAGCCCATATTCCAATCCATTTAAGCTTTTTGATGGAAGTAAAGTGGTTACTTTAGTAAAGCCTTGTTTTCCATTTGTTTGTTTATCAAGTGCAGCAAGTGCATTTGCCGACGTGCTTTCTACTAAAATACTGTCGTTTTTTATTTGAATATTAAAATAAACTGAACGTTTGTCTGGTGCGAATTCTTTCTTTATTTGATTTGCGATAACCCTGAATGCTGCCGTATCGCTTTGAGCTTTCAATGAAAATGAAATTCCGGCAAAAAATAACAGAATAATTAATCTCCTCATAATTAGTTAAAATTACAAATTATATCATTCTGGCGATTGGATAATGCTGTAACTAATTGCTTACTGAAGAAATTGATTGAAATTCTAAAAATAAAAAAAAAATATTGGCGTTATCCATGAAAAATCAAACATGAATCGCCCCTTTTATTGCTTAATTATAATCTTGCTGCTTGGAGGCAAAAGTTTTGGCCAAACCTGGACAGATGAAGAATTCAGGCGTGCGAACACCGCAGCAAATGCCACTTATTTAACTAATGAAGAGAAGAACATCATCTTATATATGAATCTTATCCGTATTGATGGCGAAAAATTCTATTATACATTTCTGCAAGACTACATAAACAACTACAACGAAAAAGTTAAAAAGTACAGGAACTACAATGAGCTTAAAATAGCAAAAAACAATAGTTACTATGTTTCATTACTTAAGCAAATTAAAGTGAAAAATTTGAGTCTTCTCTACCCCGATGAAAGATTGAGCACTTTAAGCCGAGGACATGCAGTAGATTTGAATAAAAATAATTTAGATACGCACGAAAGTAGCAACGGCAGTAAATTTAGTCAGCGCTTGGCTAAATATTTCCCAAATAAAGCCATGAGCGAAAACATTGATTTTGGATATTCAAATAGTTTGGATATTGTGTGCCATTTGCTTCTAGATTGTGGCGTACCATCATTGGGTCATCGTTTTAATATCATCGACCAGAAGTATAAATTTAATACTGTCGGCATAAGCATTCAGCCACACCCGGCTTATACATGGTGTGCTGTTATAGATTTTGTTGCACAACCCATTTTTTATAGCAGTAATCGGTAAAATTTTGTAAATTTAATTTAGTAAGGCGTTTACAAAACATATCGATAATTTCTATGTTCGGATAGATATTAATAGTTTGATTTAGCAATTAAATTACTTCAATTTTATCATCTCAAAACACAATTCATAAACTATGAGCGAAAAGAAAAAACTAACAAGTGCTTCCGGTATTCCGTATGCGAGTAACGAAGACAGCATGACGGCAGGTCCTCGTGGTCCGATACTTATTCAGGATTTTATTTTACACGAAAAAATGGCCCATTTCAATCGTGAGCGTATTCCTGAACGTGTTGTACACGCTAAAGGTTCGGGCGCTTACGGTACATTCACAGTAACACACGACATTACAAAATATACCAAAGCCAAAGTTTTTTCGGAAATTGGAAAGCAAACAAAAACGTTCCTTCGGTTTTCTACCGTTGGGGGTGAAAAAGGATCTGCAGATAGTGAAAGGGATCCCCGTGGTTTCGCTTTAAAGTTTTATACTGAAGATGGAAACTGGGATTTAGTAGGAAATAACACGCCAGTATTTTTTGTAAAAGACCCTAAAAAATTTGGCGATTTTATTCATACCCAAAAACGCGACCCACAAACCAACATGAAGAGCCCAACCATGATGTGGGATTTCTGGAGTTTAAACCCTGAAAGCTTACACCAGGTTTTGATTTTAATGAGCGATCGAGGAACACCATTTTCTTACCGCCACATGGATGGTTTCGGCAGCCACACGTTTTCATTTTACAATGATAAGCACGAGCGCTTTTATGTAAAATTTCATTTTAAAACAAAGCAAGGTATTCAAAACTTCACTAATGATGAAGCGGTTGATATGAAATCGCAAGATCCTGATCATTCTCAACGCGATTTGTTCGAAGCAATTGAACGTGGCGAATTTCCTAAATGGACTCTATATGTTCAGATTATGCCTTTTGAAGAAGCAAAAACCTATCATTTAAATCCTTTCGATTTAACCAAAGTTTGGCCACATGGCGATTATCCTTTAATCGAGGTTGGGGAATTAGAACTTAATGAAAACCCCGACAACTATTTCGCACATGTTGAACAAGCCGCGTTTGCACCGGCTCATGTTGTGGATGGAATTTATTACTCTCCCGATAAAATGCTCCAGGGCCGGATTTTATCTTATCCAGATGCTCATCGATACCGTTTAGGTGGAAATTACGAGCAAATTCCAGTTAACCGCTGCCCTTTTTTGGTTAGTAACTACCAGCGTGACGGCCTAATGCGCATCGACGGAAATGGAGGTTCAAACCCAAATTACTTCCCAAATAGTTTTGATGATATCGAAGTTGATGAAAGTTATAAACAACCTGCCTGGCCTTTAGATTCATTATTGGCCGACCAGTACGATAGAAATGCCGAGGGTGAAAACGACCATTACACCCAACCCGGAAATCTGTTCCGTTTGATGGATCCTGAAGCTAAGAAGAATACGATTGCGAACATTGTTGGTGCAATGGGCGGTATAAATGGCAAAAAGAAAGATGAAATAATAAACCGCCAGCTATGCCACTGGTTTAGAGCAGACATGAGTTTAGGTTTAGGCATTGCAAAAGGTTTGGATTTAAACTTAGATAAAGCAATGGAAGGCATGGTTCACCCAGACCCTAGTCAAAAAGCAACAAACAGTTAATTATTATATATCAATCTTAAGTCTCGGTTATCCAGCCGAGACTTTTTATTTTACAATTTCTTAAGAAGTTTGCTAAAAAAATTACCTTTGCGCTCACAACTTAATGGTCAAAGCAGAAAGCCATCACTGCTTCCTAAACATTACAATGATTAAGCATGCGCAAAGCAATTTTAGCATTAATAGATTTCTTTTACCCGCCCTTTAAAGGATTTATTTCCCAACACAACTTCAGGTATTTAGCTACAGGCGGCGGCACATTACTTCTCGGCATATTAAGCTATTATTTTGCCTACTTCTTTCTCTTTAAAACCAACGAAGTAAACTTTGGCATAATCGTACTCCAAAGAGAAACAGCATCACTATTAGTTGATTACTGCATTGCCATTCCAACAAGTTTCCTCCTTAACAAATACGTAATTTTTACTCATAGTGAATTAAAAGGCCGGGTACAGCTTTTCCGTTTCCTAAACCTTCAATTTATAAATATCCTTGCCAACTACGTTTTGCTAAAATTTTTATTAGAGCTTTTGAGAGATTACCCAACTTTGGCCATGCTATCCAGAATTGCTGTCTCAGTTTTAATGGCTCTTTTCAGCTATTTATATCAACACTATTTTACTTTCAGCGTAAAGAAACTGGGCAATAATAATAAAGATAATAAGAAATAATTTTTTTTTTAGAAAAGCAATTTCCGTGCTCCGCGGTTATTTCAGTCCCGCTTTACGCTTTACTCCGTCTTCAGCCGAAAAGGCTTCAACTTCGTGTTCGCTGCAATCGGGTTTAAGCGGCAAAAACAACCTGATTATTTAGGTTTTCAGCGAATTGCCAAAACCGTGATGGTAAGTACAACCTTAATTAAATAAACGGGATGGCAGCGATATCCCCCGATTTTTCATCGGGGATTTAGCGAACAGCCCGACAGAATATCCTGATGAAAAGCATCAGTACCTTTTCAGAAAAAAATTAAAAAGGTATTCGTTCCTACCAATGAAACTTTATTTACCCCTTGCTGTTAATTTATCTGCAGGCTTTCTTGTTTAGGCAGATACAACCACCTAACTTAGCCTTCAACTAACTTTTTATAATACCTAATGAGCGATTTTAATGATTTTAAAAATGCGCAGGTGGCTAAGCTCCCCAAGCATTTAAAGCAATTTATCGTCGATCAAAACTACGAGAAATACACACCAATAGATCAGGCGGTTTGGCGTTATGTTATGCGCCAAAATTACAGCTACCTTAAAAATGTTGCTTATTATCCATACATAAAAGGCTTGCAACGGGCAGGTTTAAGTATAGAATATATTCCTGATTTGCAAACTATGAACGATAATTTGGGGCAAATTGGGTGGGGCGCCGTAACTGTCGATGGATTTATTCCACCAGCTGCTTTTATGGAATACCAGGCTTACCGGGTTTTAGTAATAGCGGCAGATATTCGCCAGATTAACCATATAGAATATACTCCGGCACCAGATATTATTCATGAAAGTGCAGGCCACGCACCAATTATTGCCGATACAGATTATAATAACTACCTGAGTTATTTTGGCTCAATTGGTGCGAAGGCCATGTTCTCGGCAAAAGATTTTGAACTGTACGAAGCCATCAGAAAGCTTTCGATTTTAAAAGAAGCTATTGATGCGGACGAAACTAAAATCGCAAAAGCCGAAAAGGAACTCCGTTACATTAGTGAAAACATGGGCGAGCCTTCGGAAATGGCATTATTAGGCCGTTTGCACTGGTGGACGGTGGAATATGGTTTAATTGGCACCCTTGAAAACCCTAAAATTTATGGAGCCGGTTTATTGTCATCAATTGGCGAAAGTGCTTCATGCATGCAACAAAATGTACAAAAACTTTGGTACAATATTGATACAATAAATTATCAATACGACATTACCAAAACACAACCGCAGCTTTTCGTTACTGAGACATTTCAAAACCTTATCGATGTTTTAGAACAATTTGCAGATACGATGGCCTTTAGAATTGGTGGAACGGAGAGTATTATGAAAGCTATCGATTGTAAAAATGTTGCCACTGCAGTTTATAGTTCAGGTTTACAGGTTAGCGGGGTTTTTACAGATATTGGCGTAAACACAGATAATGAGGTCACTTTTGTAAAAACCACCGGCCCATCTGCCTTGGCATTTAACGGTAAGCAATTACCAAATCACGGAAAAGATTATCATGCCGATGGATTTTCATCGCCGGTAGGCAAAATAAAAGATGCGGAAAAGCCTCTGGAAGATTTTTCTGACAGTGAAATTAGATGTTCTGGCAACTTTGGCGGCAATAGAACCCAAATTATTTTTGAAAGCGGAATTAAAGTTGACGGTAGAGTTACTGATATATTAAGAGTAAATGATAAGGTTATTTTGATAACTTTTATCGATTGTACCGTTACCGAAAGCAATAATAATATTTTATTTAGACCTGAGTGGGGAAATTATGATATGGCCGTTGGAGAAAAGATTGTTTCAGTTTTTAACGGTGCTGCCGACAAAGATGCTTTTGAAGAAAACACTTTCGTTAGTAAAGCGAAAACCCACCACGTAAGTTATGATGCTAAAACCATCCAGTTACATCATCTTTATAAACAGGTTAGAACAATAAGAGAAAGTGGAACTGGCTTTGAAAAATTAGATGGGATTTTCGCGGAATTGAAACAGAATCACCGAAAAGACTGGCTTTGTTCATTAGAAATTCTGGAATTGGTTTATCATAAAAAAATCTATCATCAACTGGAAAAAGAGGTTTTGGTGTACCTGGAAATTAAGGCTGGCCGGGAAGCAGACCATACTAAGCTAATAAATGATGGATTACATGTTATTAAAAATCCGGTTAGTCAGTTAATTACAGAATAGTTAAGTTTGCGCAAAATACTTTAGGATGAACATTATAATTACAGGTGCGAGCAGTGGAATTGGCTTTGAAACTGCTTTAGAGCTAAGTTTACAGAATAATAATAAAATTGTTGCGATAGCGAGGTCAGCAGATAAACTTCGTAAACTTTTAGAAATCGCCAAAAGCATTAATCCTGATTGCACCCTCCTGCCTGTAGAATTTGATATTGTAAAGGATGACTATGCAGCCTTGATTCCATTTTTAAAAGAAAGATTAGGAAGTATTGATATTTTGATAAACAATGCGGGTTCTTTGATAAATAAACCATTTTTAGAAACCAGTGAAGAAGATTTAGGCGACATGTTCCAAAGTAATGTGGTTTCACATTTCAGAATGATAAAAAATACTTTGCATTTAATGCAAGCCGGCAGCCATATTGTTAATATTGGCAGTATGGGTGGATTTCAAGGCAGCGTAAAATTCCCTGGTTTAGCTGCATATTCTGCAAGCAAAGCAGCATTACATACCTTAACAGAATGCCTGGCTTTCGAACTGGCAAAAAGTGGTATTAAAGTTAACTGCCTGGCTTTAGGTTCAGCACAAACTGAAATGCTCGAAACTGCTTTTCCAGGTTACGAAAGCCCCGTGATGGCTTTTGAAATGGGGAAATATGTTGCAGATTTTGCAAGAACCGGCCATAAATTTTTCAATGGAAAAATATTGCCCGTGGCCGTTACAACGCCTTAATTTCAAAACAAATTCTGTAGAAGAATTTTATTTTTCAAAGCCTCGACGCATTAGTTGAGGCTTTTTATTTGCAACTCATTTTCAACACTTTAATTGGGTTTAAAAAAATTTTCTATCTTTGGCACCAACATATGAAGAAAATATTAATACCAATTTTGTTTTTCATTTTGTCTGCAACAGCAGGAAAAGCCCAAACAACCCTACCTGTTCAATACCAGGAATTAGTCAAAAAACTTTCTGCAAGTCTCCCTAAACTATCAGAAGAACCCGCAAAGGAACCAAAATCTACAAATTCTACAAGCCTTATTGATTTTGCGAAGAGCATGTTGGGCATTCCCTATCGCTATGCTACAAGCAACCCGAAAGTTGGTTTCGACTGCTCAGGGTTTGTGAGCTACGTTTTCAGCAATTTTGGCTTTAAAGTTCCACGTTCTTCAAGAGAATTTAGTGGTGCAGGTAAAGAAACAACAATTGAAAACGCAAAGGTTGGAGATGTTTTAATATTTACGGGAAGTAATTCGAAAGTTAGAAGAATTGGCCATGTAGGCATTGTTTATTCAGTTGATGATTCGGGAATTAAATTTATTCATGCTTCATCGGGTAAATCGCACGGGGTAACCATTACCGAGTTCAATGGCCATTACAAAACCCGTTTCATGAAAATTGTAAGTATTTTATAACTTACTTTTTGTATTTCCACATTCTGGTTTTACCATCGGCAATCCACTCTACAGCCGTCTCGAGTCGTTTCATTCTAGTGGCATCAGTTTTTGCTTCAAGCAACCATTGCACATACTCTTTCTTGTTCGAATTACTAAAATTTTGAAACGTTGCCAGTGCCGGAGGGTCGGCCTGAAGCGCATCTATTAAATATTGAGGAACTTTAAGTTCTTTTGTTGCGGCTTTAGGTTTCGGCGGGAGATTTATCCCGTCTTCGTTCAGTTTAATGGCTTGTTGAATGTATGCGATTAAAACATCATCATCAGGCAAATCATTAAAAGATTTTATCTGCCCAAGCCAGCCCATAGCTTCAGTTCTATCTTTAAAAATTCTATAATCATCATACATTAAAGAGGCTTTCCAGAAACCGAAAGCACAATGATTTTTAAAAGCAGCCATGTGGCAAACGGTGCCTTTAAAATCAAAGAAGGGCATGCTCCACTTAATTTTCTCTTCGATTCTGGCATCAGCACGATGAACTAAATTCCTTAGATGGTCTAAAATTGGAATCGCAAATTCTGCAGAATTGGCAATATACTGGTCTACTCCAACAATTGTATGCATAATATTTTTTGTAAAAATTAAAGTAAAACAATCTTTAAAGCAAGCTCAACATTTTCTTTTCTTAAAAAACTTTGCGCAAGTTGATGGAGTTCCCGTTCTCTGTTAGTCGAATCGCCAATTGTTGCATCCAAAATTTCTTTAACCTCTGGTAATTGACTTACCAAATCAACTTCTTCATCTGCAGGGAGCTTTTCTACATTGCCCAACATCCCTAAATCATTTCCTGTCAATACTTTTGATAAGCGAACCGATTTTGGCAAACCATCCACTCCAACACCTAGCTTTGCCAATGGCTTAGCCACTTTAAATAGGTTATCCTTTGATACCCGGCAATACCAGTCTCCACCCAGGCGGGCAACTAACTCAAGTTTCTGCTGATCTATTTTGCCGTTTTCATCTAATATTTCTTCCTTGATGTGGATAAGTTTTACCTCGGCCAAAACCAAATTACCTGCCCCATGATTAAGCCCTAAAGGAATTACTTCGTTTATTACACACTCAAATTGCACAGGTGCTTCGGCGACTCTCGGCGGGGTAATCAGGTCCGATTTCAACATCGTAAAACCCGCCTTCTCAAACTCATTTATACCTTTTTGATATTCCGTACTGGCCAAGCTCATTTGCTGCACCATACTGTAATCAACAATATTGATTACACATTCTTTTACCTGAAGCACATTTTCAAGTGTATGTTTAGTGGTATTATCTCGTACACGTCTTGCAGGCGAAAAAATACAAATCGGCGGCTTCGTGCTAAACATGTTGAAAAAACTGAATGGACTTAAATTTACATTTCCATCAGCATCTACCGTAGAAGCAAAGCAAATTGGTCGCGGCGCAATCGCATACTGCAAGTAATCCTGTAGCTGAAAAGCCGATAATTCTTCGGTTTTTAATGTTAGCATTACTATTTTTTCAAGGCTAAAATCGAGAAATCTGTAGCTGCTCTTGTTATGGTATTTGTTAAGGCGCCCAACCCGGTAATCTCCATTTCAACAACATCGCCGGCCTGTAACCATTGAGTTTTATAATTTGGATCATTTAATAAACCGGTTCCATTTAACTCTAAAAAACAACCAGTTCCTACCGTACCTGAACCAATAACATCACCTGGCAGGATATCAACACCGTAAGCGCAACGTTCAATTATTTCAGCGAATGTCCAGTCCATATCTGCAGCATTGCCCTTGGATACCTCAACCCCGTTTACACGGCAAGTCATTTTTAAATCATAGGCATTCCCTGTATGCCCAGCTTTTGGTGCCACTTTATATTGTTCTAGTTCGTCTGGCGTTACCAACCAGGGACCAATAACTGTTGAGAAATCTTTTCCCTTCGCCGGACCAAGATTTAAAAGCATTTCTTCCATTTGCAAAGTTCTGGCACTCATATCATTCATCACCATATACCCGGCAATGTATTCATCGGCCTCTGCAGCTTTGATATTTCTTCCTTTTTTACCAATAACAATAGCTAGTTCCAACTCGAAATCGAGTTTTTCGAAATGGTCGGGCATACATTCAATTTCGCCCGTTCCCTGGATTGCATTATGATTGGTGAAATAGAAAATCGGGTATTCATCAAACTGTGGAATCATCTCTACTTTTCGGTTTCTACGGGCTGCAGCAACATGCTGCCTGAAAGCATATCCATCTCTGCAACTTGTAGGATGTGGAACCGGAGCAAGAATTTCATAAAAAATCTCTTCTTTGGCCTCTATTTCCTTGTTCTTAATTTGTAAATCAACCTTTTTTGCCCTTTCCATTAAAACCTCGCCACCCTTCAGAAATTCATCCATGGTATCTGGAAGTAATTTATCGCAGCTGTTTAAATTGTAGATATGGCCGCTTATAAAAACGCCAAGATGCTCTCTGTCTTCAGTTTTATAGGATACTAATTTCATATAATTTGGTTAAAATATAGCGTAAAGCTAATGATTAGGGCAGTAATTAAAAAGCAAATGGTTTTATTTAAGCTCAGTATATTTTTGCAACTCAAGTTTTATTAAAGGGATATCCTTTGCCTCAAGCCGTTTGTAAAATCTTTTATTTGCAAAAAGTTCTCCAGTAACCAAACCTAGCGACACCCCAATTGGCACTCCGACAAAGAGTAAAACTGCTCCCTCAAGTGCATTAGGCGTTTGAGCTGCAAAAATGAAAAATATTGCTGCGCCTGCAATGGCAAATGGCGCAACTATTCCGCGTTTATGAATGTACAACCTTTCTATTTTATCTGCGCCTATCTGAATGGTATCTCCATTTTTACGCACTAAAATTAATTGGTCGTCTTTTGCCGCGTAAAAAAATCCCCGCTGCCTTTTACCTGCATGTTCAACCACTTTGATTTTATATTTCCAGCGCCTTTGGGCCGAAGAATAAAACGAAACTGAGAAAAACAATATAAATACAATTAGAAATCTCATAAAATATTTGGTTGAACTTAAAGGTAAAGAAATTTTATGTTCAAAATAAAATCATTACTTTAGCTCCATCAAAACCATGATTTTAAAAGCATTACATATAAACCTTGTAAACGATGCAATTGCTGCACGACGTTACAAAATGCTATCGAAATTAATCATGGCGCAATATTCTCTTTAATCTTCCTGCATCATTATTTAATTGAAACGCATTGGCGTTTTAGTTGTTTATTCTTGAGATTATTCTTTCTAACCATAAAATAATTATTATGCCTGTTTATCATAAATTGGGGCAAATTCCTGCAAAGCGACACACGGTTTTTCGCAAACCTGATGGAAATTTATATGCAGAAGAATTGGTATCAACCGAAGGTTTTTCCAGCCTTTATTCTTTGGTTTATCACTGCCACCCACCCACAATTGTAAAACACTTGGGTGAGCCATATAGTGTGGAGCCTAAAATTGCCCGGGAGAAACACCTGAAACATACCAGTTTGATTGGATTCAAAATTAAACCGGAAGATGATTACTTACAAAGCCGAAAACCTGTTTTGGTAAACAGCGATTTACATATTGTTTTGGCTGCACCACGAAAATCGATGACTGATTATTTCTATAAAAACAGCCAGGCCGATGAGATGATTTTTGTACACGAAGGTTCGGGCAAATTAAAAACCGGTTTTGGTGAAATTAAGTTTGCCTATGGTGATTACCTGATTATTCCGCGGGGTACGATTTACCAAATGGAATTTAATACGGAAGATAACAGACTATTTATTGTAGAAAGTTTTAGTCCTTTAAGGCCCCCGAAAAGGTATTTAAACCAGTACGGACAGTTAATGGAACATTCACCATATTGCGAACGTGATTTACGATTGCCCGAAAACCTGCAAACAAATGATGAATACGGAGATTTTAAAGTATTAATTAAAAAGCAAGGTTTGATTTACCCTTATACCTATGGTACACACCCATTTGATTATGTTGGTTGGGATGGCTATCATTATCCATACGCCTTTTCTATCCACGATTTTGAACCAATAACAGGCCGTTTGCATCAACCACCACCGGTTCATCAAACCTTTGAAGGCCGTAATTTTGTAGTGTGCTCTTTTGTGCCACGTAAATATGACTATCATCCTGATTCGATTCCGGCGCCGTATAACCACAGCAATGTAGATAGCGATGAAGTTTTATATTACGTAGATGGTGATTTCATGAGTAGAAAAAGCGTTGTAAAAGGTCAGATAACGTTACACCCGGGAGGAATTCCCCATGGCCCGCATCCTGGAACCGTTGAAAAATCCATCGGTAAAGAAAAAACTGATGAGCTTGCCGTGATGATTGACCCTTTTAAGCCTTTAATGCTCACGCAAGATGCCTTGGATATTGAAGACGAGAACTACCACAAAAGCTGGCAGATTAATGTAGAATAAACTTTTGACTGAAAAAGCTTAACTCTTTCAGCATTTAAATTAAAAATATTTCAACCTCACAATAATTAAAATGGAAACACTAACATTTGCAGAAAAAATATCTAAAGCGCAAGATTTTCTGCCAATTAACGGAACGGATTATATAGAATTTTACGTGGGCAACGCCAAGCAAGCCGCACATTACTACAAAACAGCATTTGGTTTTCAAAGTTTAGCTTATGCCGGCCCTGAAACTGGTGTTCGGGATAGAGCTTCTTATGTTCTGCAGCAGGGAAAAATCAGGCTGATTTTAACAACAGCTTTAAAATCAGATCATCCAATTTCGGAGCATGTGAAAAAGCATGGTGATGGCGTTAAAGTTTTAGCACTCTGGGTAGATGATGCTTACAAAGCTTTCCAAGAAACGACAAAACGTGGAGCGAAACCTTACATACAGCCTGCCACCCTAACCGATGAAGACGGTGAAGTGAAGATGAGCGGAATTTACACCTACGGCGAAACAGTACACATGTTTATCGAAAGGAAAAACTACAGGGGCACTTTTATGCCGGGTTTCCGCGATTGGGAAAGTGATTATAAACCTGAAGATGCAGGTCTTCTTTATATAGACCACTGCGTGGGTAACGTTGGCTGGAACCGGATGAATGAGGCAGTAAAGTGGTACGAAGACGTTATGGGTTTTGTTAACATTTTATCTTTCGATGATAAACAAATTAATACTGAATACTCTGCCTTAATGAGCAAAGTAATGAGCAACGGAAATGGTTTTTCTAAATTCCCCATTAATGAACCTGCAGAAGGCAAAAAGAAATCGCAGATTGAGGAATATTTAGAATATTATGAAGGCGAAGGCGTGCAACACATCGCGGTAGCAACGAAAGATATTGTAAAAACCGTAAAAGAATTAAAAGCTCGCGGTGTAGAATTTTTGAGTGCTCCACCCGAAGCTTATTATGACATGATGCCGCAACGCGTTGGGCAGATTGATGAAGAAATTAAAATTCTCGAAGATTTGGGAATCCTGGTTGATTGCGATGAAGAAGGCTATTTACTCCAAATTTTTACTAAACCTATTGAAGACAGACCGACGTTATTTTTTGAGATTATTCAGCGCAAAGGCGCACAAAGCTTTGGTGCAGGAAACTTTAAAGCCTTATTTGAATCTTTAGAACGCGAACAAGAGTTGCGGGGAAACTTGTAATTATTACTTCACTCGAATTCAGAAATTCGTCAATTTCAAGGTACGCAGCATGATAACCAGACTTTATAACTACCGGACTAACATTGCTTCGTACCTTGTTATAATCTACAACACCTCTCCCAAATGTTTGTAATTTGATTTTATGGTATCAAACACTTCCGACATTTTTCCACCCAGCATTAGTTTCGCCATCGATTCGGTCATTCCTTTTACTTGTGCCCACTCAATTTTCGGCGGCATTGCCAATGCATTCGGGTTAGTCATTATATTTAAAAGCACTGGTCCTTCATCAGCAAAGGCGTTGGAAATTGCATTTTCGACGTCTTCAGGTTTAGAAACCGTAATTCCTTTAAAGCCCATGGCTTGCGCAACCAAAGCAAAATCAGGGTTAATCATGTCTGTTTCGCTGTCGGGTAAGCCATCAACCTCCATTTCTAATTTTACCATCCCTAAAGCACGGTTGTTAAAAACAATAAGCTTTATGGGTAAATTATACTGTTTAATAGTAGCTAAATCGCCTAACAACATTGATAAGCCACCATCGCCGCACAAAGCAATTACTTGTTTTTCGGGATGAGATAATGCAGCCCCGATAGCCATCGGCATTGCATTCGCCATAGAACCATGATTAAACGAACCAAGCATTTTTCGCTCGCCGGTTCCGTCAATAAATCTTGCGCCCCAAACGCAGCACATTCCGGTATCAACAGTAAAAATTGCATCAGTTTTGGCTAATCTGTTTATGGTATCAGCAACAAATTCTGGCTGGATTTTATTTTCTTCGCCCCTATCTTTAACATAAACCTGCTGATTTTCTTTTACTTTATTGTAAAATTCGAGCTGAGATTTAAGAAAGCCATTATCTTTCTTCTCTGTTAATAAAGGTAATAATGCTTTAATAGAATCGGCAACTTTCCCGCACAAGCCTTGGGTAAGTTTTGCCCTTCTGCCTAAACGTTCAGGACTTTCATCTATTTGAATAATTTTATTTTTGACGGGCATAAAATTTACATATGGAAAATCTGTGCCTAAAAGTAAAACGACATCAGCTTCGTGCATGGCATGATAACCCGATGGCTGACCTAATAAGCCTGTCATACCAACCTCGTATGGGTTATTATACTGAATACTCATTTTGCCACGGAATGAGAATCCTACGGGCGCTTTTAACCTTGAAGCAAGTTCAACCACCTCATCATGTGCTTCAGCAGCGCCTATACCGCAATAAAGCATTATTTTCTGCTCAGCGTTTAACACATCAGCCAGTTTGGAAAGCTCTGTATCGGAAGGACGAATAACCGGTTTGTTTCTAAAAATCTGCATCGAAGTTGCACTTTCAACAGCATCTAATTCGGCAACATCTCCCGGCAGGCCAAAAACCGCTACACCTTTCTTATTTATGGCATGCTGAATCGCAGTCTGGAACATTCTTGGCGCCTGTTCTGCAGTTGTGGCAACTTGATTATAATAGCTACAATCATCAAATAATTTAATCGTGTTGGTTTCCTGGAAAAAGTCCGTTCCAAATTCTTTAGTAGGAATGGTTGAAGCGATGGCAATTAAGGGAACGTGCGAGCGATGCGCATCATACAAACCATTTATCAAATGCACGTGCCCAGGTCCGCAGCTCCCTGCGCAACATGCAATTCCATCAAGCTCACCTTCGGCGGCTGCCGCAAAAGCACCAGCTTCTTCATTTCGTACATGAATCCATTTTATTTTTCCATTCCTTCTAACCGCATCATTAAAATAATTCAGGCTATCGCCCGTAACGGCATAAATTCTTTTTACACCAACCTCAACCAGCATCTCTACTAATTGCTCTGCAACATTCTTACCCATTAAAATAAGTTTAAAATTTGAAATTTAATCGGGGTGATTAAATCATATATTATTAATAAAAGATAGCTCGATATTGTTTGAGACGAGATGGAGAATAAGTAAGTCTAAAATAATTCCTGACTTAAAAAAGACTAAAACAAATTGAATGCTCTGGTAAAAACTGAAACTGAAGATTTCTTCACTAAAACTTCATAATTGAAGTGCACCTTTGAAATAACGAAACACAAGAAGCGATTTCCGTTTTGTTAAATTCTAAAAACTCATAATTAGTTTTTTAGTTTTCCGGTTACCCTTATCTGATACCTCATGTATTGCAAAATACATGAGGTTTTTTTTATTATTCAGCACTTTCTTTTAACATCTCGTATAAATCCATTACGCCACCATCAAACTTGGTTCCGTTAACATAAAATGATGGTGTTCCATTTACGCCACTCCTAATACCGCTTTCAAAATCATCTTCAACTTTCTGCTGAATTTCATTCGATTCAGAATCTTCTTTAAATTTATCAAGGTCTAAACCAATGGTTTCTGCCAGTTCAGCAAAAATGTCTTCGCTAAGTCGGTATTGGTTTTCATATATAGCATCATGCATTTCCCAAAATTTACCCTGAACTGCAGCAGCTTCGGCGGCGAGCGCCGCAGGAAATGCGAGCGGATGAGCTTCCTGAAGGGGAAAATTTCGAAATATAAATTTTATCTGGTCGCCAAAAGTTTCTTCTATTTCTTTAACAATTGGATATGCATTGCCACAATGCGGACATTCATAATCGCCAAATTCAACAATTTCAATGGATGCAGACTGACCACCATGTGTGTGGTCTTTTTCGGATACGGCTGGCTTAAGTGTGCTCATAACTATTTCTTGCTTAATTCTTCTAATGCATCTAAAATTCCATCGGCGCCGGGATTTACTGCCGTTGGCGACAAATAACTCCAGGCTATTTTACCATCTTTATCAATTACGAAAAGTGCTCTTTTGCTTTCGCCCACTTCATCATCATAAACCCCATAAGCTTTTGATACTGCCCCTTTAGGTTCAAAATCTGCCAACAATGGGAAATGAAGCTTTCTATCGCCTGAAAAAGCCGTGTGGCACCACACACTGTCGACCGAGATTCCGAAAATTTGCGCATCATATTTACTAAAATATTTGAGCATTTCGTTATATAGCGCCATCTGGTCGCTACAAACAGGGCTCCAATCGGCCGGATAAAAGGCCAGAATAACGTTTTTACCTTTAAAATCTTTGAGTTTTATCTTTTGGTCGGGTGTAGCATTCAATTCAAAATCTGGTGCTATTGTGCCTTTTTCTAACATACTATTCGCTTTTAAAATTTACATCTTTTATTTCAACAGCTCAGGATGCTCGTTGTTTGTCATGCTGATTTCAAAGACTAACCAAACTTCTGTCTTTTGATTAAATAAGATTGAAGAATAGGGTAAAAGCCTTCGTTAATATCAGCGTCGATTAAATCTATTTTATACTGAGCACATTTTAAAGCAATTTGCTGGCGGTAAGATGAAACTGCAGTTGTGTAATGCGCTTTAACCTGGTTGGCATGAACTTTAATGGTATCGCCCGTTTCCATATCTACGAACTGATACGGACGGTTTTCGAAGTTAAAATTTACTTCTTTCGATTTATCTACAACATTAAAAACTACAACTTCATGCTTATTAAATTTTAAGTGTTGCAATGCATCAAAAAATTCATCCGTTCTCTCATTACTCGTTTCTGAATTGAATAAATCGCTGAAAATAATGACCAGAGAACGTTTATGAATCAATTCTGCAACCTGATGTAAAGCTTCACTCAAATTGGTTTTTGCATTAAGCTTTGGCTTTTGCAGTAATTCTTCGAGTTTTGAAAAAAGGTATTTTTGATGTGCCGTTGTCGATTTTGCATGCGAGCTTAATAAAATTTCGTCGGTAAAAAGACTAAGGCCGAAAGCATCGCGTTGTTTTTTTAACAGATACATTAACGAAGCCGCTGCCTGAATAGAAAAAGTAAGCTTATTACTTTTCGGCTCGGGGAAATACATGGACGATGATACATCAATTACGAACTGACAGCGCAAATTGGTTTCTTCTTCGAACCTTTTACTATATAATTTATCCGTTTTGGCGAATAATTTCCAATCGATATTTTTTACGTTATCGCCAGTATTGTATTGCCGGTGCTCTGCAAATTCAACCGAAAAACCATGAAAGGGACTTTTATGCAAACCCGTAATGAAGCCTTCTACAACTTGTTGGGCAAGCAATTCCAGGTTTCCGTAGCTTGTTTCGTTATCATAATTTACTGCCTGCATATCGTAAAGCTAATAAAAGATTAATCAAAAATCTGCCGTTGATACAATTTAAAAGACTATATAAGGAGTGATAACTATTAAAAGGCCGCGAAATTTATGCGTTCTTGTTCATTCCCGCAGTTGCGGAAATATTAAAGTTGAAAAAGTTAGGATTGGCAATTAGCATAAGAATAACCAATCCAGACAACTTTTATTTCTTCGCAATCTTATACAATTTTCCATTATCGGTAACTGAATAAAGCGCACCATCCTTTTCTACCATATCGCGGAAACGTTCGCCCATGCCTTCAAGTAATCTTTCTTCGCCAATAACCTTATTATCTTTTATTACCAAACGAATTATATGCGAACCGCCTAAGCCACCAACAAATAAATTCCCTTTCCATTCGGGAATTGTTGTACCATTATAAAAAGCGATACAGCCTGGAGAAATACTCGGATTCCAGAAGTAAACCGGTTGCTCCATTCCTTCTTTTTGTTGAATACCATCACCAACTTTTTGTCCGCTATATTCTGTTCCATAGGTAATTACCGGCCAGCCATAGTTTTTTCCAGGCTTGATAACATTAACCTCGTCGCCACCCTTCGGACCAAATTCAGCTTCCCATAAATCACCGGTTAAAGGATTAATAGCCAGGCCATCAGGATTGCGCAAGCCTAAAGCATATATTTCCGGTCTGGCATCTGCTTTTCCTGCAAACGGGCCATTTGGAACTGCTTTTCCATCCTTTGTAAGATGAAGAATTTTTCCTAAAGATGAATTTAAATATTGTGCCTGAATTCTTATGTCGCTACCAGAACGTTCGCCTGTACTTACAAAAAGATTACCATTTTTATCGAAAACAATTCTCGAGCCGTATTGCAATTTGCCGGTATAGGCTGGTGTAGCACGATAAATTACGGTTTGGTTTTCCAGCGAAGTTTCACTTGCAGATAACTTTCCTTTTGCAATAGCCAGTAAAACGCCTTTATCCTGAGGTTCAGAATATGCGTAATACACCATCCGGTTTTTAGCGAAATCAGGATCTAAAGTAACATCGAGCAATCCACCCTGACCCGACGGATCTACTTTTGGTAATCCGGTAATCGTTTTACTTAACTTTCCGTCGGCGCCAAGAATAACCATTGTACCACGTTTCTGCGTAATTAGAAAACCGCCGTTTGGTAAAACAGAAATTGCCCAGGGATTCTCAAGCTTATCGTTTAAAACAGAAACATCTATAGCTGTTGTAGATTTTACTCCAGCAATACGTGTTTGTCCTTCAAAGGCAGGTTTGTAATCGGCAGAAGGCTTATTTGTTTCAACAGGACTTTGCGCTGACGCTGAATTCGCAAGTACGATACCCATTGTCAAGCCTGCTAATGCTATACCTAATGTTTTGTTCGTTAATAGGTTCATAGGAAAATGATTAGTTTTTAAATAAAGGAACAAAATAAATTTTGCATAAAAAAACCCGAATCAAATAATCGAATCCGGGTTTTAAATATGTTACAAGCCTAACTGGCTTTCATTTTTAGTTTTATGTTAACTAAGCTAATTGCTTGTTTAATTTATCGGCTAAAATAGATTTTGGAACCGCACCAACTTGTTTATCAACAACCTGACCATCTTTGAAATATAACAAAGCCGGAATGTTACGAATACCAAATTGCATAGAAATTTGAGGGTTGTTATCTACGTTAACTTTACCAACGATAGCCTTACCATCATATTCTTTTGCGATTTCTTCTACTACAGGGCCAACCATGCGACAAGGGCCACACCATTCTGCCCAAAAATCTACTAATACGGGTTTATCTGATTTTAATACAAGCTCCTCGAAGTTTGCATCTGTGATTTCTAATGCCATAATTATTTTTTTTATGTTCAAATATATGTATTCAATTGTAATGCCAGCTACTCGTTAATGTCAATTTGACATTTCTTTGAGGGTGTATAACTTTTCATAATTAAGAGCGAAGCAACAAGCTAGTTTTTAACCGAGCGTGCTTCGTATCTTGCAATGACGAAAAACCTAGTTTAACTTGTAATTTACAACATTCAATCCGGTTAATTGTTCTAAGAACTTATTGTTCGGGTTGATTTTTAAGTTCTTCGAAGGCAAATCTAACATTATCTGCTTTTCACTATCAAAAATGGCGAAGTTAAGTTGGCAGTTTTGTTGCTCGGAGTTTGCCTTATTGTCTGCTAATATTTCTTCAATCTGGCGCATCAAATCATCGTTAACTCTTTCAATAGGCACTTGAATGGTAAGGCTCTTTGCTAATTTATCCCTCAATTCGGACATTAAGTTGATTGCGGTGATTTTGAACTCCCAGTCGCCCGCTTTACCGAAACGTTCGCCTACCCTTCCACGGATTTGCAAGAAATAACCTTCTGTTAAAAACGATTTAAATTTTAGGAAATCTTCACCAAACAGGGCCATTTCGCAGGCGTCGTCATAATCTTCAAAAACAAATGTTCCGAAAGGCTTTCCGGTTTTCGTTATTCTTTGCGATGCCGTAACTACCAGTCCCCCCACACAAAGTTCACGGTTTTGCAGCTTGGCAAATTCAGCAAGAACTTCTTCGTTGCTGTCGCCCATTCTAACTTTATTAATAATGCTCAGTTGCCGAACACCATGTGTGCAGAATTTATCGAGTTCTAATTTGTAATTATCTAAAGGGTGGCCCGAAAGAAAAATTCCTATCGCATCTTTTTCATACTTTAACCTATCCATTAATGCCCATTCAGGCGATACCGGCAAAGTGGGTTCTAAAATCATATCTGCTTTTGAACCACCAAATAGTGATGCCTGAGAAGTGCTTTCGTTATTCTGGAAATCGTTGGCGTACTTGATAATTTTCTCTATACCGTTCATTTTATCGTTCGGCCCGATGTAGAAATATTGGGCCCTGTGCCCTCCAAACGCATCGAAGGCACCACTGTAAACAAAACTTTCGTAAGCCTTTTTATTTACAATTCTGGTATTCGATCGTTTTGCAAAATCGTACACCGAAGCATAAGGACCTTTTTCCAGGCGTTCTTCGATGATGCTTTCTACCGCTTTTTCACCTACACCTTTAACCGCCGACATACCGAAGCGTACCTCGCCTTTGGCATTTACCGAAAATTTAAGATCAGACTCGTTAACATCAGGCCCTAAAACAACAACGCCCATTTGGCGGCATTCTTCCATAAAGAAAGCAACTTGCTTAATATCGCTCATATTGTTGGAAAGTACCGCGGCCATGTATTCTGCCGGGTAATGTGCTTTTAAATAGGCTGTTTGATATGCAATCCAGGCGTAGCAGGTAGAGTGCGATTTATTGAAAGCATAAGAGGCAAAGGCCTCCCAGTCTTTCCATATTTTTTCTAAAGTATCTGCAGCATGTCCCTTCTCCGAAGCTTGTTTAACAAACTTAGGTTTCATTTTATCAAGAACATCTTTTTGTTTTTTACCCATCGCTTTACGCAAAACGTCGGCCTCACCTTTGGTAAAACCCGCCAGTTTCTGCGATAAAAGCATTACCTGTTCCTGATAAACTGTAATGCCGTAAGTTTCTTTTAAATATTCTTCGCAGGCATCTAAATCATACTTGATTTCCTCTTCGCCATTTTTACGGCGAACGAAACTCGGGATATACTCCATCGGTCCGGGGCGGTACAAGGCATTCATGGCAATTAAATCGTCGAAAACCGTGGGTTTCAACTCTTTCATGTATTTCTGCATACCCGGACTTTCATACTGGAAAATACCGATGGTTTCACCTCGCTGGAAAAGCTCATAAGTTAATACATCATCAATCGGAAAGTTATCCGGATCGAGTAAAATATCATGCCTTTTCTTTACCAGTTTAACAGTATCTTTTATCAGAGTGAGGGTTTTCAAACCCAAAAAGTCCATTTTTAATAAACCGGCGCTCTCTACAACCGAGTTATCAAATTGGGTAACATATAAATCAGAATCTTTTGCTGTTGCAACAGGAACGAAGTTTGTAATATCGCTGGGCGTGATAATAACACCGCAGGCATGGATACCTGTATTTCTTAATGACCCTTCTAAAACCTGGGCTTGCTGAATGGTTTCGGCGCTTAAATCTTTTAACAAACCCATCGCCTTTAACTCCACCACACGCTCGTATTCATCTGGCCGTAAAGCATCTTTCAAACTCTTTTCATCGAGGTTGAAAATTTTTGCCAGTTTCATATTTGGAATGAGTTTGGCAATTTTATCTGCTTCGAAGAGTGGCAAATCTAAAACCCTTGCGGTATCGCGGATGGATGATTTCGCAGCCATTGTGCCGTAGGTAATAATCTGCGCAACCTGACTAGAACCATACTTGTTTATTACGTACTCCATTACCCGCCCGCGGCCTTCATCATCAAAATCGATATCGATATCGGGCATGGATACACGATCGGGATTTAGGAAACGCTCAAAAAGGAGATCATATTTAATCGGGTCGATATTGGTAATCCATAAACAATAAGCTACAACTGAACCCGCAGCCGAACCACGACCAGGACCTACCGAAACATCACGTCGCCTTGCTTCTGCAATAAAATCCTGAACGATTAGAAAGTAACCCGGATAACCGGTTTTTTCAATGGTTGCCAGTTCGAAATCCAAACGGTCAATAACATCATTTGTTAATTCGCCATAACGCTTTTTAGCTCCTTCGTAGGTAAGGTGGCGAAGAAATTTATTTTCGCCACGTTTTCCGCCATCAACTTCATCTTCGGCAACCAAAAATTCTTCCGGAATATCAAATTTTGGAAGTAAAACTTCGCGGGCAAGCTTATAGGTTTCTATCTTATCAACAACTTCCTGAATGTTTAAAATCGCTTCTGGTAAATCGGCAAAAAGTGCTTTCATCTCTTCAGGAGATTTGAAATAATACTCCTGATTTGGCAAACCATACCGGTAACCACGGCCACGGCCAATTGGTGTTGCCTGCTTTTCGCCATCTTTTACACAAAGTAAAATATCATGCGCATTCGCATCCTTTTTGTTGATATAGTATGTATTATTAGTTGCAACAAGTTTTACCTCGTGCTTTTTAGCAAGCGAAATTAATGATGCATTTACCCGATCTTCATCTTCTTGGCTGTGGCGCATTACTTCCACATAAAAATCATCACCAAAACGGGCTTTCCACCAAAGTAAAGCTTCCTCTGCCTGGTTTTCGCCCATGTTTAATATTTTATTGGAAATCTCTCCGGAGAGGTTTCCCGACAAAACAATGATATCATCTTTATATTGTTCGATAACTTGCCTATCTATACGGGGAACGTAATAAAAACCCTTCGTATACGCAATTGATGACATTTTGGCAAGGTTATGATAACCTTTTTTGTTCTTCGCCAATAGTACCATCTGATAGCCATTATCTTTCGTAGTTCTATCTAAGTGGTTATCACAAACGAAGAATTCCACGCCAACAATTGGCGTCATTACCACTTCTGTTGGTCGTTCACCAGCTTCTATAGCCGCCGCATTTTTAGCTTCGGCGGCTTTATTATGATTTAAAACCGCATTAACAAAGTGAAAAGCACCCATCATATTTGCATGGTCGGTCATTGCAACGGCTGGCATTTTCTGCGAAGCGGCGGCTTTCACCAAATCGGGAATGCTGATGGTACTTTGTAAAACCGAAAACTGCGTATGGTTATGAAGGTGAACAAAAGTTGCGGCAGCAAGCTCTTGTTTGTTTTCAGCGAGTTCCTGCCTCGATACGCCACTACCCTCATTTTTTTGAAGGCGTTTACGAATCTCATCAGAAGCTGATTTTAAATTAACATGCGGAATACCAAAACTTGGAATCGAAGCAGGATTTACCTCCCGGAAACGAGGAAAATATGCTGCATCAACAAGCAACTCCTCTTTCTTAAAAATTTCTTTCTTAATAAGCTCCAAAAAGCAACGCGTAGTAGCCTCAACATCGGCAGTTGCGTTGTGTGCTTCGTTGAAAGGAACACCAAAAAGGTACGAATGTAACTCTGTAAGTGTTGGTAATTTAAATTTACCGCCTCTACCTCCCGGAAGCTTCAATAAATCGGCGGTAACTTCTGTACAAGTATCTAAAACAGGCATTTCAGCCATGCGGTTTTCAACCCCGAAACGATGGAATTCACACCCCATAATGTTCACATCGAAACCAACATTCTGGCCAACGATAAACTTTGATTTTGATAAAGCGATATTGAACTTTTCTAAAACTTCGGCAAGTGTTACGCCTTGCTCCTCAGCTAATTCAGTCGAAATTCCATGAATTCTTTCTGCATCATACGGAATATTAAATCCCTCAGGCTTAACTAAATAATCCTGATGTTCAACCATCCGTCCCATCTCATCGTGAAGCTGCCATGCAATTTGGATACAACGCGGCCAATTATCGGTATCGGTAATCGGGGCGTTGTAATTACGAGGCAAACCCGTAGTTTCAGTATCAAAAATTAAGTACATATATTGCTGTAAAAGATGAACCGTTGCAGAATATTAACGGTTCATCAAAAATAGCAAATTAGAAGGTTGGTGTTGTCAGGATTTTATCAACAAAATATCTAAAAAATTATCATGTTTATGGTACATGTTAACAATATTGTTTTAGCGAAAAGATTTTAAATACCCTTAAAATTCTATAAAACTTGCAACCATTATCAGTAGGAATTCGTCTATCGATTAATAATTAATTTTCAAAACAGATGAAAAGACTATTAGCTGTAATTTTTGTTTTTATTTTATTTCTTGACGTTAGTGCGCAAAAAAAATTGACACCGCAAGACAGCATTAAAATATTTTATGATAATCTTTTTTCGGCACTAAAAACTAAATACATACACAAGGATACAATTAACTGGGGATTAATTGAATCTCAAACCAAGCAGGATTTAAATCAATACGATACTTTTCAAAGCTCGCTGTCTGAAATTAAAAAACTATTTGACAGAATAGGTGCAACACACTGCAATATTTACTACAAACAAAATAAATATTCCGCTACCGGAAAAAATATTTCAAAAGAGGATTACAGTGAGCAATGGAAAAAGAAATATGATACCAAACCAACCTTTGAAGTAAAAGTGATTAACAATAGATATGGTTACATATTAATTCCGGCTATATTGTCTTTTGATATAAGCACTTCGAGTATCCATAATATAGCACAACCATTATACAACAAAATAGCTGAAACCAAGGCTCAGAACAATATTGAAGGCTGGATTATAGATTTAAGATTTAATACCGGTGGCAATTCATGGCCGATGCTGCTTGCACTATACGATTTTTTGGGGAACAATGATATCGGTGGTTCGCTTAACGGAGATAAGAAACAAGAGAGTAAGTTTAGATTAGATAATGGGAAACTTATTGAAAAATCAAAAACAATATCTTTTGTAAATCCCATGGGCGAATTGTTAGATAAAAAAAGGGTAAGCATTATTACTGGGTTGTTTACAGCAAGTTCGGGGGAAGTTGTGGCAATGGCATTTAAAGGCAGACGAAGCACTAATTTTATTGGAGAAAGCACGTATGGCGCTACTACAGGAAATATCGCCTGTAAATTGCCCTTTAGTATCACAATGGCCCTAACCACATCATATGATTGCGATAGAAATGGGAATTATTACGAAAAGATTATACCTGAAATTAGTATTTCCAAAGAGGATAATTTTGATAATTTACTACTTGATAAAAACATTCAGCAGGCAATAGAATTTATAGACGTTAAATAGTAGAACATCGAAATTGATTATCTATTTATTTCATTAATATTTCTTAAAAATGTTCCTGGCTTACGAGTTCGCTAACATCATATCCTTTTTCACGGCACCTTTCGATAATATCAACTAATAAATCAGCTTCCATTTTTGGTTCACGAGCCATAATAAAAAGATATTTTTCATCAGGATGCCCAACCACAACATAACTGTAATCATCAGCAAGTTCGATTATCCAATAACCAATTTTAAACGGCCATAAAAACTGTGCTTTCATATCGCCATCTGGCTTTTCCTCATCAAAAAACAGTTTTGATGTTATTGTTTTTTCTTCAGGTTTTCCTTCTTTATGGTACGTAGTGAGTACATCAAAATGGCCTCCATCAACAAGGGTGTAAGTTTCTGTAGTTTGCTTCCAATTTTTATCCATTAAGGTGGGAATTGAATATAAAGAGTACCATTTTCCTTCGAAAGCTTTTAAATCAATATTTGATATAGGCTGATTTTCCATAAGATTTAGCCTACTGTTAACTTTCGGCTTATTAAGTAAACCATAATGGAATTATAAAGTTTTGAAAAGGATTTTTAAACCTTATATTTATTTCTACCTTCGATTGGTAATTAACAGCAAACCATAAAAAATAATTATATGAAAGTAACGGTTGTAGGAGCAGGCGCTGTAGGCGCAACTTGTGCAGATAATATTGCACGCAAAGAACTGGCGAACGAGCTTGTATTATTAGATATTAAAGAAGGTTTCGCCGAAGGTAAAGCCATTGATATGATGCAAACCGCTACCCTTTTAGGTTACGATACAAAGATTACCGGTGTAACAAACGACTACAGTAAAACTGAAGGGTCGGATGTTGTGGTAATTACGTCCGGCTTGCCCCGTAAACCAGGAATGACACGCGAAGAACTCATCGGCATTAATGCAGGTATTGTAAAAGGCGTTGCCGAAAATATTTTAAAATATTCTCCTGAAGCCATTATAATTGTGATTAGTAACCCGATGGATACCATGACGTATCTGGCGTTAAAATCTTTAGGCTTACCAAAAAACAGAATAATCGGTATGGGCGGTACTTTAGATAGTTCCCGATTTAAATTTTATTTAGCCCAGGCACTGGATTGCAATCCTAGCGATTTGCAAGGCTTTGTTATTGGCGGCCACGGAGATACAACTATGATTCCATTAACCAGGTTAGCCACATACCAAAGTTTGCCGGTTAGTAATTTGTTAGATAAAGCTACGCTTGATAAAGTAGCTGCCGATACAATGGTAGGCGGCGCAACCTTAACCGGATTAATCGGAACCTCAGCATGGTATGCTCCAGGTGCTGCAGGAGCCGCTTTAGTTGAAGCCATTTTACGTGATGAGAAAAAATTGTTTACCTGCTGTGTTTCGCTTGAAGGCGAGTATGGCCAGCAGGATATTTGCCTTGGTGTGCCCGTAATAATCGGCCGTACCGGTTGGGAGAAAATTATTGATTTTAACCTGAGTGATGACGAACAGGCAGCTTTTAATAAAAGCGCCGATGCCGTTAGAAATATGAACAGCGTTTTAGCAGAAATGAAACTGGTGTAAATGAAATCAATTTCAGTTCCTTTAAAACTTATAAACTTGCAAGATGATGGTTTCCACCTTTTGGTGGAAATTGTTGTTTTTAAAGAAAAATATTTCGCGGTTTTAGATACCGGGGCATCGAGAAGTGTATTCGATAAAGGCTTAATTGAGCAGCATCTTTCAGAAACCCTTTATGTTTCTGATGAGATAAACGCAGCAACTTTATTTACGACCACAACCACTATTCAAGCCACCATTCCCGATTTAAAACTTGGTTCGCTAAAAATTAAGAACTACGAAACAGTTGCATTTGATTTGCAATCTGTTAGCGAAACTTATCAGCAATTTGGCCACCCTCCCATAATGAGTATAATTGGTGGCGATATATTGATGCAATATAAAGCCGTTATCAATTACGATAAACTAACACTGAGGCTTTATAAATAACAATATGATTTCCATCATCTTTTACATACCTGTAAGTGCTGATATTTGATTGAATTTTAAAATATGTTTTAAATGAAACCAGATATACAAAACAGGCAAGACATAATCTTACTGGTAGATGCATTTTATAACGAGGTAAAAAAGAATAATACCATCGGGCCGATTTTTACGGATGTAGCTAAAGTAGATTGGAAACATCACTTACCTAAAATGTACGATTTTTGGGAAAGTATTCTCTTTGGAAAAGCTGTTTATAAAGGTAACCCGATGCTAACCCATTTCGAGCTTAAAGAAAAAGTAAGCCTGCAACAAGATGAATTTATCGCATGGAAGCAGACTTTTTTCGCAACCGTAGATCAGTTTTTTGAGGGTGAAAACGCGGCTACAATTAAGCAGAAGGCACAATCTATAGCCGATTTAATGCATTTAAAACTCAACTCCCCCAAGTCAAAACTCAATATTATTTAATATTAATCATTTTGATTTCAATTGGTTTCTTTTTAAATTTAGTAAACCAAACAAAATCAAATATGAAATTCTTAAAAGTTTTACTGGGAATTATAGTCGTATTAGTAATAGTGATTATAATTGGCGGCCTTTTCCTTCCAAAAAATTATTCGGTTAGCAGAAGCACTACGGTTAACGCCCCCGATAGTGTGGTTTTTAAAAACATTGCAGATTTCAATCAGTTTTATAAATGGAACCCGTGGGCTAAAATGGAACCAACGGCTAAAACAACATTCTCAGGCACGCCTGCTCAACCCGGCCATGTTTACGCATGGACTGGCAAAGAAACCGGCGCCGGAGAAATGAAAATTTTAAAAGTTGAACCAAATAAACTGGTCGACATTGATTTGTTCTTCAAAGAACCTTTTGAAAGTCATGCAGATACAAAATTTGAAATACAGCCCGATGGAAGCGGCCATAAAGTTACCTGGACAATGAGTGGTGAAAATAATCTGATAAGCAAATGGATGTGCCTGGTAATGGGCGGAATGGATAAAATGATCGGTAAAGATTTTGAAAGTGGATTAGCAAGCCTCAAAGAAAAATCAGAAAAAGGAAGTTAAATTGCAATTCAATAATAACGGTAAGCTCCTCAATTCATTTTGAAGAGCTTTTTTTATGATGTGTTTTTTATTGATAAACAAACAATTATGGCCTGCTTTCGTTAAAATGAACATCAAACCCTATTTTCGTAGGATTAAGATTTTGTAAACCGCCATTTTTTAGATTATTTGCCATCAATGAATTTATTACTTGTAGAAGACGAGCCAAGTGTTGTTTCGGTAATTTCGCGGGGATTAACCGAGGAAGGGTTTACAGTAAGTGTAGCGCCTGATGGCTTAATCGGGAAGCAAATGGCTCTGGAAAATGCCTTCGATTTAATCATTTTAGACATTATGTTGCCTAATATCAACGGCTTGGAACTCTGCAAAATTATTAAAGAACATAAACCAAACACACCAATAATTATGCTCACCGCCTTAGGCACTACAGAAAATGTAGTGAATGGATTAGATAACGGCGCAGATGATTACCTGATAAAACCTTTTAAATTTGCAGAGCTTTTTGCCAGGATTAGAACTTTGCTTAGAAGATTTGGTGGCATGGCAACCAGCGACCAGATTATAAATATTGCAGATTTACAAATTAACCTAAGCGCCAAAACGGTAAAGAGAGATAATAAAGACATTGTTCTTACCGCAACAGAATATCGGTTGTTGGAATTTATGGCTAAAAACAAATCGAAAATACTATCGCGTATAGATATTTTGGAAAGCGTTTGGGATATAGATTTTAACCTTGGCACCAATGTAGTAGATGTATATGTAAATTATCTCCGAAAAAAAATAGATAAAAATTCTGAACATAAACTCATACATACCGCCGTAGGCCTGGGCTATGTTTTGAAAGAAAAATAATGGAGATAGCGAAGAAAATTACACTACTTTTTGCAATTCTATCGGCAATTATAATCTCTTTGCTTAGCGGCTTTGTATGGTATTTCTCTAACGAATTTGCCTTCGAAGATTTTTATAAACGTTTAGAAGCAAGGGTAAACATTGCTGCCCAGATTAAACTTTATGATGATGATAACAATAGCGTTTATGCTAAAATGCGTAACCAATACCTCGAGCGTTTGCCATCAGAAAAAGAATATATTCTCGAAGCTGGCAAGCCCGAAATTAAGGTAGATATCGTTTTACCAAAGAGTTTTTATAATAAAATAAACGCCGGCTTAATGGCTCGTTACCGTGTAGACAATCATTTTTATGCAGGGAAATATTTTAACAATACCAAAAGCGGCTACATCGTGGTGGTATCCGCAAACGATCCTTTCGGTTTTAGAGAATTAAAAGATCTGCAGAAAATTTTAATTATTGGCTTTTTTCTCTCAGTAATATTATCATTTGTAGTGGGCTGGAAATTTTCTAACTACATGTTAATGCCGCTGAGAAATATTATTAAAAGCGTGAAGCGCATTAAGGCAGAGAACCTGCATTTAAGGTTAGATGTTAAAAAAGGAAGCGACGAAATGTCGCAACTGGCAGAAACTTTCAATAACATGCTTAACCGGTTAGAAACTGCGTTCGAAACCCAAAACAACTTTATCAGCAATGCTTCGCATGAGTTGAGAACACCACTAACCATTATTAGCGGAGAAGTAGAACTGGCTATGAAAGCTAAGGATGATTCGGAAAAGCAACACAAAGCTTTATTGAAAATTAAAGACGAATCTGAACGGCTGGAACACATTTTAACAAGCTTACTGGGTTTAGCTCAATCAGGCTTTAATGGAAAAAACCAACCAAGAGAGAAAGTTCGGATGGATGAACTGCTTTGGGAAATTAAAGAATCTGTAAACCAGGTTCATCCTGACAGTAAAATTGAAATTAATTTTATGAATTTGCCAGATGATGAAGAACAACTCACGCTGCAGGTAAACAAAAACTTAATTAAACTGGCAATCACTAATATTGTAAGTAATGCCTGCAAATACTCTAATTATAAACCGGTAAACATTATTCTGGAAAGCAAATCAAATATACTTTCCATCGCTGTAATAGACCAGGGAATTGGCATCCCTGAATCGGATGTTCAACATATTTTCGAACCATTTTACAGGGCATCAAATACCAATCATTTTAAAGGTTATGGAGTTGGTTTACCGTTATCACTAAACATCATCAGGCTTCATCGCGGCAGTATCGCTATTAAATCGCAGGAAGGTGTTGGAACGGAGATTAAAGTGCTGTTGCCTACAAAAATATCTTAAATTTATTTTTAGTTTCAAATTCTTTTTGAAAATTAATGGTTCGGTAATTCTTGGAATTATACAGTCCCGCCATTCGCTTTATACCAATGAAAAATTGGTATGCTCGCTACTTTCGGGTTTGGGTACAATGGCTTGCCACCCAAACATTAAAAACAGCATTAGTTGGCCACTTAGCCGTGGGTGCAGCGGTACCCTGCAGCGAGGAAGCATGACGTAGCGAAGCGTACAAGCGGAACACACGAACAAATTTTAATTTTTAAACAAGCATTGCGCTTCAAAAAAACATTAAAGCATTACTCCTTTAAGCTCTTGAATAAAACAAATTCTAATCTCGTTTTAATCTCGCTCTTATTTCGCTGTAATAACATCAGGGTAAACTTGTATAAATAATTAATTGATTCATTTAAACAAGATTTGCCATGAAAACAGTATTAATTCCAACCGATTTTAATTTAGAAAGCTTAACTATACTTGAAACGCTGGTACAGCAAAAGACTGAAAAGATGAATATAATCTTTTTACATGCTTTTAAGTTATCAGATTCTATTACCGACATGTTAATGCTTAGTCGCCGCAGCCGCGATTATGAAAATGTTAGTGATGAGTTTTATAATGCAATCAATCAGTTTAAAAGTAAATACCCGTCGCAGGTAAACTGCATTGGCATTGAGTATTTTTATGGAAGTACTGTTGCTGCATTCAAAAATTTCCTCGAAGCTTTTGATGTGGATTATATTGCCTATCTCAAAAACTACAATTTCAAACCCATTAACAAATACAGTATCGACCCTAAGTTTCTGACCGAACGTTCGGGCTGCGAAGTGCTTTATTTAAACACTTTAACGGTTCATAATACCGAAAACTTAATCGAAACCAAAATCCACGAAGCGCAACTGCAAGAGTCAAACGCTTAATTTATCACCACTAAAACTTTATATTATGCTGTTACGAAATAATATTCCGCTCACTTATATATTCGGAAAAATCAAAAAAGAACTGCTTTTCGTTATTGCCTACTCGGTGGGTATTGTTGTTCTTTATCAAAACTTTCATGTTACGCGGATTTCAATCCCTGTAGCCGTACCGGCATTATTGGGTACTATAATTTCGCTATTGCTCGCATTTCGTTCTAACCAGGCGTACGATAGATGGTGGGAAGCAAGAACACTTTGGGGCGCTATTGTTAACGATTCAAGGTCTATTTCCCGCCAAATATTGTCGTTCGTTGAAAACCCTTATGGTCAAGAGGAAATTGAAGCTTTTAAAGAGCGTTTCATTAAAAGGCAAATTGCCTGGTGCTATGCATTAAGTCAATCTTTAAGGGGCTTCAATCCACGCAAAGGTTTAGAAGAATATTTAACTAATGAGGAACTTGCCTTTATTAAAAAGCGTAAAAACGTTACCGCGAGTTTATTGGAGCTTCATGGCATGGATTTGAAAAAGGCTTTACAGGAAGGCTGGATAAACAAATATCAGCAAATAGAAATAGACAGAATTATTTGCGGCCTTTGTAACCACATGGGTGGCTCGGAAAGAATCAAGAACACGGTTTTTCCGGTAACCTATAGCAAATACATCAGCATGTCTATCCATTTATTCATCGTTTTATTACCATTCGGATTAATAGAATATTTCGGATACATGGAAATTCCGCTGGTGGTTGCCATTGCTGCATTTTTCTTACTGGTTGAGAAAATGGCTGTTCATCTACAAGATCCTTTTGAAAATAAGCCTACCGATACGCCAACCACAACGATTTGCCGAACAATTGAAAGAGATTTATGCCAGATGCTGGATGACAATAAAATACTCGAGGATAAACCTCAAACAGAATTAGCGCCAATTGGCTCTTATTACATTCTATAGTTAATATAGATTTTTAGTTGAAGTCCGTGTTTGGACTGGTTAGTTAAATACCCAAAAAGTTGTACTCTGGATGGAGTCTGGCTGGGAAAAGTTTGATAATTAACTTATAATTATCGATTCTAAACAAAAAAACCTCTGCAAGTTAAAACTTGACAGAGGTTTTTATATTAAGTAGGTTTTAAAAGATTTAGCCTTTAAGCATCAATCTTGGCGTATTTTGCATTGCGCTCTATAAACTCTCTACGCGGTGCAACTTCATCGCCCATTAACATAGAGAAAGTATGATCACATTCTGCTGCACTTTCGATAGTTGCCTGCAACAAAGTACGTGTAGCAGGGTTTAAAGTTGTATCCCAAAGTTGTTCAGCATTCATCTCTCCCAAACCTTTATAACGTTGAATATGTACACTATCTTCTTTACCTGCACCTTTTAAACGTTGTACAGCTGCATCGCGTTGTACATCATTCCAGCAATATTCAAATTCTTTACCTTTTTTAACCTGATAAAGCGGTGGCGATGCGATATAAACATAACCAGCCTCAATTAGAGCTCTCATGTAACGATAGAAGAAGGTTAAAATTAAAGTTGTAATGTGAGAACCATCAATATCCGCATCCGTCATGATTACAATTTTGTGGTAACGCAGTTTTGTTAAGTTTAAAGCCTTATCATCTTCAGGTGTACCAATGCTTACCCCAATAGCAGTAAACATATTTTTAATCTCATCATTTTCATATATTTTGTGCTCCATCGCTTTTTCCACATTCAAAATCTTACCTTTTAAAGGCAAAATAGCTTGAATATTTCTATCACGACCCTGCTTAGCAGTTCCACCTGCCGAGTCACCCTCTACTAAATAAATCTCACATTTTTCCGGGTCACTGTCAGAGCAATCGGCAAGTTTACCAGGCAAACCAGAACCGCCCATTACGCTCTTGCGCTGAACCATTTCACGGGCTTTACGGGCAGCGGCACGAGCTGTGGCCGCCAAAATTACCTTATTGATGATCATTTTAGCCTCTTTCGGGTTTTCTTCTAAGTAGATACCCAAAGCCTCTCCCACCGCAACATCAACCGCTCCCATAACCTCGCTGTTGCCAAGTTTGGTTTTAGTTTGCCCTTCAAATTGTGGCTCTTGTACTTTTACTGAAACCACCGCAGTTAAACCTTCTCTAAAGTCATCACCAGTGATTTCCATTTTCAGGTTTTTTAATAAACCAGATTTATCAGCATAAGCCTTTAAAGTACGTGTTAAACCCCTACGAAAACCAGCAATGTGTGTTCCACCTTCATGCGTATTAATGTTGTTTACATACGAATGAACGTTTTCCGAGTAACTGTCGTTATACTGGAAAGCTAGCTCAACCGGAATACCATTCTTAATCCCCTCAATATAAACCGGTTCAGGCAAGAAAGAGGCTCTTGTTCCATCCAAAAACTTCACAAATTCTCTTAAACCACCTTCCGAGTGAAAAACTTCTGATAGAAATGAACCATCTTCTAAGGTTTCGCGTTCATCTGTCAGCGTTAATGTAATTCCTTTATTCAAAAATGCAAGTTCGCGTAAACGACCTGCTAAAGTATCATATTTGTACTCGGTTGTCTGGGTAAAAATTGTCGCATCAGGACTAAAAGTTACAATCGTACCGCGTTTATCAGTAACACCGGTTTCCTTAACATCATACAAAGGTTTACCAATGTTGTACTCCTGCATCCAGATTTTACCTTCGCGGTGAACTTCTGCTTTTAAATGGGTAGACAGTGCATTAACGCAACTTACCCCTACACCGTGCAAACCACCCGAAACCTTATAAGTATCTTTATCAAATTTACCACCCGCGTGTAAAACCGTCATTACGATTTCTAGTGCCGATTTATTTTCCTTTTTGTTAATACCTGTTGGAATACCACGTCCGTTATCTTCTACCCGAATAGAGTTTCCTTCTAAAATTCTAACATCGATTGTATCCGCATGACCAGCCAAAGCCTCATCAATTGAGTTATCTACAACCTCGTAAACCAAATGGTGTAAACCTTTTACACCAGTATCACCTATATACATCGAAGGGCGCTTACGCACCGCTTCCAAACCTTCTAAAACCTGTATATTATCTGCCGAATAATTTGACTTTAAATCTTGTTCTTCGCTCATATATTAATTAAAAACTATAAGTATCAAAAATACGGAAATTTTGCCATATACACTAATATGTGGATAAGTTTTAGGCTATTAACAGATTAACTTATAGCTGCCTTTCTGCTAGTTTAAATAGGGTTTTGAAAAGCAAATTCAGCATTTCAATTTTCGTTACACCCGCTTTTCATTACAAGGCCCGAAGAAGAATCGGGCGCTTTTCATTGCAATCGGGTTTAATTAACAAAACTGGCAGGTTTTGGCTTAGTTCTGCACCCTGCAACCGTTACTTTTAACGCTTACCGCGCCACCTAAACCCGATTAAAGCGAACACGAAGTAAAGCGGCAAGCGGGAATAACATAAAAATAGAACCGGAGACTGCTTTTCTCATAATAATTAACGGATAAAGGCCGTTAAATCAAACTGTAAACAATTATTATCGAAAAGCTTAGGCATTAAAAGTATTTATTGCATACTTAATTATCATTTTTATCTTTGCTAAAATTTATTAAAAAATAATGGAAAGAAGAACCTTTAAAACCTTTGGTTTATTTGCAACCGCAGCTTTGATTACTGCATTTTCTGCATGCCAAAACAAAGAAACTAAAACAACTGAAACAAAAAAAACAGATAGTACTGCGGCTGTTTCTGCAGATGAGAAAATTGTATTTGTAAATTCAGATTCGTTATTAACGAAATACGATTACTATAAAGATCTTAAAGTAAAATTTGAAGGTAAATCGAAAAGTGCACAAGCGGATATGCAGGCAAAAACGCAAGCTTTTCAAAGAGAAGTTGCTCAATACCAACAAACTGCTGGTTCTTTAGCTGCTGATGTTCGCAAAGCGACCGAAGAGCGTTTAGGCCGTAAACAACAGGAATTACAAACTTACCAGCAAAATGCAGGCGGTGCGTTGCAAAACGAGCAAGCTGTAGAAAACGAAAAATTGTACGATAAAGTTGCGGGTTACTTAAAAGGTTATGCCAAAGAAAAAGGTTATAAAATGGTTTTAACTTACTCGAAAGGTAATAGCGCTATTTTATTTGCTGATGAGAGCTTGGATGTAACATCTGAAGTTATTAAAGGCTTAAATGCAGATTACGCTAAAAAATAATTTTTAACATAGTTAAAAAAAATGCCCTGAACAATCAGGGCATTTTTTTTGTCTTAATAATTATGGAGAATAAAGAACAACACGAAGAGTTTATGCGCATGGCGGTCGAGCTTTCGGTACAAAATGTTAGTGAGTGCATTGGCGGCCCGTTTGGTGCCGTGGTTGTTAAAGACGGAAAAGTTGTGGCAAAATCGGCCAATAAAGTCACTTCTACCAACGACCCAACAGCCCACGCAGAAGTTTCGGCAATAAGGTTGGCCTGTACTGCATTAAACACCTTCGATTTAAGTGGCTGCGTAATTTATACCAGTTGCGAGCCTTGCCCAATGTGCCTCGGCGCTATTTACTGGTCGCGGATTGAAACAATTTATTATGCCAACACCAAAGCTGATGCAGCGCAAATAGGATTCGATGATAAATTTATTTACGACGAATTGGAGAAACCTATGGCACAAAGAACATTGCCTGTTGTGCAAATGTTGAGAGACGAGGCCATGGAAGCTTTTAAACTCTGGGAAACTTCACCAATGCGAATAAATTATTAAACTGAGCAACACAGTGGAAAACTTGGTTCTTTTTAGGCTAAATTAGGGAATAGTTATTGTAGTATTCAGGCTATGACTTACGAACAAAAAATCAATAGTGAACTTCAGTTTTGGAAATTTAAAACACTGCAAAAACCTTCGCTATTTAATAAAGTTACCGATAAAGTTCAGAAAAAAATAAATAGCTATATCCCTGATAAAGTGCATAATGCCATTACTACTGCAATTAAGCAAATGGTAAAGGCGGTACTTTTCGGCTCAGCCTTTACTACTTCAAAGCCTGTTACCAACTTTACATTAATGCATCGTGAAGCATTGATAAAACAAAAGATTGAAAATTATAAAAAAACCGGCGCAGCCGAGGGCGGCATAACCGGCGCCGGAGGGTTTCTGATGAGCCTAGCCGATTTTCCGCTATTATTAAGCATTAAGATGAAAATGCTTTTTGATATCGCAGCTGTTTATGGTTATGATGTTAAAGATTATCGTGAGCGCCTTTTTATTTTACATATTTTTCAACTCGCTTTTTCAAGCAAGGAGGAGAGCAAGAACATATTTCTCAAAATGCAAAACTGGGATGATAATGCTCATAAATTACCAACTAATATTAACGATTTCGATTGGTTAACCTTTCAGCAGCAATATAGAGATTATATAGATCTGGCTAAGCTTGCGCAAATGCTTCCTTTTGTTGGTGCGGCAGTAGGTGCTGTGGCAAACTATAAATTAATTGAAAAGTTAGGCAAAACTGCAATGATGAGTTATAGAATGAGGTATTTTGCAATACAATCAATTGAAAGTGTTAATAACTTCCAGCTTAAAACCTAATCTTCATCATCCTGAAACAAACCACCGATTAGGTCGTCAGTTTCTCTTCTGTCTTTTTTCGTTGGCCTTCCTGTTCCTCTATCTCTTTTTAAATTCGGGGAGTGAAACATCGATTTAAAAGCATGCGTTTCTTCAACAGGTGTTAAATCTTTATATTTTGTTAGGGCCGTTGGAGAATCAGTTCTGTTGTAAGAGAAATCTACAACTTCGATAATTTTCTTTTCAATTCCTTTCGATACCTGATAAACATCGCCGATTTTAACTATAGCCGATGGTTTAATATTTTGCCCTTTCAATTTCACCCTGCCAGCTTTACAAGCGTCTGTAGCAAGGCTTCGGGTTTTAAACAACCGTATTGCCCACAAATATTTATCTATCCGTAATTTTTCTGCTTCTGCCATAAAAGTCAAAAATAGGCTAAATTGCTGAATTGTTAAATCTATAAATAGTTTAATTGTTCAAATTATCAGGTTAAAAAGGTTGTTAAGACTTTTATTAACTAAAGTTCAATTGGCGCAATTCGACAATATTTATAGAATGAAATCTATAGTTATAGATAAATTTCATTTATTTTGCGTAAAATTTAAAAACATCATGTATTCAGATTTAAAGAAATTAATTGAAGCCGCTTGGGAAGACAGGACCCTTTTAAAGTACAGTAACTATTGCGAAGCTATTGAAACCGTTATTCAAGGGTTAGATAAGGGTGAAATTCGTGTTGCTGAACCAGTTTTAAACTCTTGGGGCATTAATGAATGGGTAAAGAAAGCCGTTATTTTATACTTCCCGATTCGTGAGATGAAAGAAATTAAAAGCGGTCCTTTTGTTTACCACGACAAGATGGAATTAAAAACCGATTACAAAGCAACAGGCGTTCGTGTTGTTCCAATGGCAAGTGCACGTTATGGTTCATTTTTAGCTAAAGGAGTTATCATGATGCCGTCTTACGTTAATATTGGCGCCTACGTTGATGAAGGTACAATGGTTGATACCTGGGCCACTGTAGGTTCATGTGCACAAATCGGAAAACGCGTGCATTTAAGTGGCGGTGTTGGTATTGGTGGAGTTTTAGAGCCTGTTCAGGCGGCTCCGGTAATTATTGAAGACGATGCATTTCTGGGTTCGAGAGCGATTGTTGTTGAAGGCGTTAAAGTAGAGCGAGAAGCTGTTTTAGGCGCTAATGTTGTTTTAACTGCCTCGACTAAAATTATTGATGTTACTGGATCAACTCCAGTAGAATATAAAGGTATAGTTCCAGCTCGTTCTGTCGTTATTCCAGGTAGCTACACCAAAAAGTTTCCAGCAGGCGAATTTCAGGTTCCGTGTGCGTTAATTATTGGTAAACGTAAAGAAAGTACAGATAAGAAAACCTCGCTTAACGACGCGTTAAGAGAAAATAATGTAGCCGTTTAGGCCATAAGCAAAAAGGTGAAAGCTGAAAGCGAAGAGCAAATTAAAAAAGCCGAAAGTGCAAAACTTGAGCAATCAAGCTTTGGTCTTTCGGCTTTGAGCTTCAAGCTAAAAATCGGTTTTGACGGAAAACGTGCTGCAAATAATCTGACAGGTTTAGGTAACTACAGCCGTTCATTAATCGAAGCGTTGGCCAGCCAATTCCCTCAAAATCAATATCTGGTTTACACTCCAAAAGTAAAATCAGCCAGGCAAATTGATAATTTCTTCGCCAAGGGAAACATCGAACTCAAACTACCTCACAATGGCGCTTTCCTTTGGAGAAGTCTTAATATTCTAAAGGATTTAGTTAAAGATGAGGTTCAGATTTTTCATGGTTTAAGTCACGAAATTCCATTCGCGATTGAACACACCCGAATTAAATCGGTTGTAACCATGCACGACTTAATTTTTCTTCGGTTTCCGAAATATTATAAATTTATTGACAGGAAATTATACGAGTGGAAAAGCAAATCTGCCTGTAAAAGAGCTGATAGAATCATCGCAATAAGTGAGAAAACAAAGGAAGATATTATTGAATTTTATGGGATAAATCCTGATAAAATTGAAGTGATTTATCAGAGCTGCGATGATATTTTCAAAAGTTCTTTTGATGAGTCAACGCTGAAGCGGATAAGTTTAAAGTACAAACTTCCTGAAAAATTCATTTTAAATGTTGGCACTATCGAAGAGCGTAAAAACCTAAAATTAATCGTTGAGGCATTAAAAAATGTTGATGACGCGTACAAACTGGTCGTAATTGGAAAAAGAACAGGCTATTTTAAATCTGTAGAAAGGGAAATTGAAAAGCTCGGTTTGAAAAAGCGGATCATTTTTCTTCAAAACATTCCTTTTACTGATTTACCAGGCATCTATCAACTAGCAAAACTATTTGTATACCCATCATTTTACGAAGGTTTTGGCATTCCGGTTATAGAGGCACTTTATTCGGGTTTACCAACAATTGCAGCAACAGGTTCTTGCTTGGAAGAAGCAGGCGGGCCAAATAGTATTTACATTAAGCCTAACGATGCGGATGGTTTAGCTTTAGCAATTAATGAAGTTCTTAAATCTCCAAAATTACAAGCAGAGATGAAAAGCAAAGGGCTGGAATTTGTTCAAAAATTCAACAGCCCTATGGTAACGCAGCAATTAATAAACTGCTACAAAAATATTTTAAATTAAATTATTTAGAAGCAATAGCATTTGGTGGATATTGAGCCAAAATTTCTTTCACACCTGTGTATAAACGCTGTTCTCTTTTACTAAAATTATCAAGATTAAAACCTGCTCCCTGACCATGCCAGAACAGAATCTTTTTAGCCGGATCTAAAAAATCGATGATAATTGTGCCCTCAATATATTGGTCTACATAGTTAGAGCCCCAGCCGCCCCAACCACCACGCCAGCCCCAGCCGCCGCCCCAACCCCATCCACCGTAGTACGCAGGGCCGTAGAAATCAGTTTTCTCTCTGGCAACAACTACAAGGTTTACCAATAGATCTGGTCTTTCAGATTTAGTAAAACCTTTGGCATTCATTTCTGCTTCAACAGCAGCCAGCAATCTTCTTTTATCAAGATTGTTTAGCTTAACCCTCGCAATGCCTTTATCATAGAAATTGTAAGTTTTGTAAGCGTTCAAATCTACATTCTTGTCATAATCTGAAGCGGTCCGGAGAGATGAGCATCCGGCTAATGTGATTACAACTGCAATCAGCATTAATAATTTTTGAATGGCTTTCATTTGTTTCTTGTGTTTATGTTTGTTAAATAACCTGTATTAAAAATAACTATTTTCTTGCGATAATCAAAAAGGGGCAAGAATTTTTACATTTCAATTGTTTATGATAAAACATTAAGAAAAACCCATTGTTTGAGTTCAAATGTTAAATATTATAGCTATTAAGAGATTTAACATATTAACATTATCAGTGCCACAAGTTGTGATGTTTTAATATAATTCCTTTATTGGAGCAACATAAAACTTAGTGCCATTTGAGCCTAATAGTGTGTAATTAACTTTATCATTATCTTTTTCTAAATCTCGCTTAAAATCTTTCCACGCAGTAATAAATTCCGAATGTGTAAGCATAACTTCATTCTCATAGGAAGCTGGTAACTTCAACTTCACAGGAAATTCCTCAATGAACTAAATACTACTAAGCGAATAAGTAAATAGTTCATCATCATCATTAATCTCATAAATAAGTCCTGGCAAACCGCCAAACTTCCAGGGACCAGTTTGAACTGAGCTATTTTTTTTAAACCAGGCTACATAATTGCGGCCACGAAAGGAGGTTGTTGCCTTAGTACAAACTTCATCATTTATGGTTTTTCTTTCATCAAGTACGGTCCACTTAAAATTATACAAACTATCAACAGCTAATATTGTCTTTTTTACACCAATCCTTTCTGCATAAACCAAGCTATGGCTTTCGGGCATTTTTAAAACAAAAGTCGGTTTTTTTTCATCACCAGCTAACATCAGGTTCATTGTTTTACTTCTCTCATTTAAACTGGAATCACCCTTAAATACAATTTTCGCCATAGGAATTTCAATCGAATGGCCATTTGCATAATATTGTTCAAGTACACCACCAATAGTTCTTCCATTGATATGGTTAATAAATGTATACCGAAGAAAAACTTTGCTTTGGGCGAAAGTAAAATTGCCTAAAGCAAACATTATGAGAAGAGTAAATAGATTTTTCATTTTATTGAGGTTTTGATAAATATAAGAATTACAATAATCAAAAATCTTTGCGTTAACGTTATTTAACTTCCTGTATTATAAATACCTTTGCAACATGCTTAAAGAAGAGATAAATAAAGCTTTAGAAGTATTAAAATCGGGCGGTGTAATACTTTACCCAACAGATACAATTTGGGGTTTAGGCTGCGATGCAACAAATCCGGAAGCGGTTGATAAAATACTGAAAATTAAAAACCGACCAGCAGAAAAAAGTCTTATTGTTCTATTGGATACGGATAACAAAATTCAAAGTTACATTAACGAAGTACCTGAATTGGCTTACGACTTAATCGAATACGCTGAGCATCCACTAACCTTGATTTTTTCTGGCGCAAAGAACTTAGCCAAAAATGTGATTAATGAAGATGGTAGCGTAGGGATTAGAATTGTGAAACACGAATTTTGTACACCATTAATTCAGAGATTTCGTAAGCCAATTGTTTCTACGTCTGCTAATTTGAGTGGAGCGCCGTCGCCTAAAAATTTTGACGATATTAGTGCCGAAATTATTGATGGGGTTGATTACGTTGTGGATTTTGAGCAGGAAAACAGGAGCACTAAAAAACCATCTACAATTATGAAACTTTCTCCGGGAGGTCAATTCGAATTTATTCGTAAGTAATTTTATTACTTTTGTGATAAATATAACACAGCCGTCACCCTGAATTAAGTTTGGGGTCTAATTTAAAAATGATACTGATACAACTTCAGCATGACGACTCCAAGATTATGCATCAACACATACAAAATCCAATTTTTAAAACTTTGTCGGCCATTGCCGATAAAAACAATACTGAAGCTTACGTTATTGGTGGCTTTGTCCGTGATTTATTTTTAAACCGTCCATCGAAAGATATCGACGTAGTTGTTGTTGGCAACGGAATTGATTATGCTGAAGCTGTCGGGCAAAAATTAGGCTCAAAAGTTGCGATTTTTAAAAACTTCGGTACAGCCAACATAAAAATAAACGATTTAGAAATCGAATTTGTAGGTGCCCGTAAAGAATCTTATCGCTCAGAATCGAGAAAACCAATTGTTGAAGATGGTACGTTGGAAGATGATCAACTGCGTCGCGATTTTACCATTAATGCGTTGGCAATCAATTTAAATGCGAATCACTTCGGTGAACTTCTAGATCCTTTTAATGGTGTTAAAGATTTAGAAGACAAACTTATTCGCACTCCTTTAAACCCTGAAATTACGTTTTCGGATGATCCGTTGCGAATGATGAGGGCAATTAGATTTGCATCACAATTAAATTTCAGGATAGATGATGCTGCCATTATTGCTATAAAAACCCAGAAAGAGCGCATAAATATCGTTTCAAAGGAACGTATAACAGATGAGTTGAATAAGATTATCTTATCTGAAAAACCATCAGTCGGCTTTAAGTTACTTTTTGATACTGGTTTGCTGCATATCATTTTCCCTCAAATGGCCCAACTTTTTGGCGTTGAAGTTATTAAAGGCAAAGGACATAAGGATAATTTTTACCACACTTTGGAGGTATTAGACAACATTTGCGCAGATACGGATGATTTATGGTTGCGTTGGGCTGCTATTTTACACGATATAGCTAAACCCGCTACCAAGCGTTTTGAAGATGGGCATGGTTGGACTTTTCATGGGCATGAAGACAAAGGCGCCAGAATGGTTCCAAAAATTTTTAAGCAGTTGAAGCTGCCCCTAAACGAGAAAATGAAGTTTGTTCAGAAACTAGTTCAGCTTCATTTACGTCCTATTGTTTTAGCTCAAGATACCGTTACTGATTCGGCCGTTCGCCGTTTACTTTTTGATGCAGGTGAAGAAATTGAAAGCCTGATGATGCTTTGCAATGCAGATGTTACGACAAAAAACGAGTATAAAAAAACTAAATACCGCAATAATTTTGAGTTAGTTAAGCAGAAGCTAAAGGATGTGGAAGAACGCGACAAACTGCGAAACTGGCAACCACCAATAAGCGGTAATGATATTATGGAAACTTTTGCTTTAGATGCAGGTAAAGAAGTAGGACAAATAAAAAGCGCAATTCGCGAAGCAATTTTGGAAGGTGAGATAACAAACGACTACAATGAAGCGTTTAATTTTATGCTAAATCTGGCAAAACAAATGGGATTAAATCCTGTTAATAAATAATTTAATTGCCAAAACTATCAATTAGATAACTTTTTGTCGCAATTGCTGTTTTGCGATAAAACAAATTAACTTTAATTTTACAGCTCCAAAAAACAATAATGGCTATTTATAAATTTAAAATTACTTTTGAAGATTTTGACGATGTTGTAAGAGAGATCGACATTAAATCTAATCAGACATTTGAAGATTTGCATAAAGCAATTCATAAGTCGACTGGTTATAATGCCGAAAAATCATCATCATTTTATGTAAGTACTGATAATTGGCTAAAGGGTGATGAGATTGCTTACTTACCGAGTGAGCGTAAAAAAGATAGAGTTGTATTGATGGAAAATTCAAAACTTAGTGGTTTTATCGAAGATCCTCACCAAAAATTCTACTACACTTATAATTTCGATCGCCCCTACGATTTTCACGTAGAACTTGTGAAAATTATTTTAGATGCCGACCCACATATTGAGTATCCTTTCCTTGCAAAAAGCTCGGGTGAAGCTCCAAAAATTATGGAGCAAAATAGTCCGCAAGCAGTTGATCCACGAGGTGCGATTGCTTCGGCGAGTGAATTCGACTTCCTTAATGAAATGAATTTCGTTCCTGAAGATACAGATGAGCTGGAAGCTATGGGTGAAATGGGCATTAATGAGGAGGAACGGGATGAGGATGATGATACAGAAGAAAGTGATGAATTTGGAGATGAGTTTTCGGATAATGAAGGCTATGAGGATGATGGTCATAAAGACGATTACTAAGAAATTCAGATTCAGTTTTTAAAATTTAACTGTCGGACAAATCATCCGGCAGTTTTTTTATACCTTAACATTATGCCTCAAAGCAATATCCCTAAAACCTTAATTGTTATTGTTGGCCCAACCGCAATAGGTAAAACGGCGTTGGCTATCGATATAGCTAAACATTATAACACTGAAATTTTATCCGCAGATTCAAGGCAGTTTTATAAGGAAATGGAAATCGGTACCGCAAAACCCGATAAAAATGAGCTTGCAGAAGCTAAACACCATTTTATTAATTCGCATGCTGTAACTCAACTTTTTAGTACAGGAGATTTTGAAATAGAAGCGTTGAAGGTAATCCATTCAATTTTCGAAAATCATCATTTAGCGGTAATGGTTGGTGGCAGCGGCTTGTACATAAATGCGGTAGTGAATGGTTTGGATGAAATGCCGGAAATAGATTTAGCCATCAGGAAAAAATTAAACCTCCAGTTTGAAAACGAAGGTATAGCGGTAATTCAAAATCAACTTAAGGAGCACGATCGGGAATATTTTGAGAAAGTTGATCAGCAAAATCCGCAAAGAATGATTAGGGGCTTAGAAGTCTTCTATTCAACAGGCAGAAAGCTATCGACAATGCTCTCCTCTACTAAAAAAGAAAGACCTTTCAATATCATAAAAATTGGGTTAAATACCGAGCGTGCCAAACTTTATGACCGGATTAATAGTCGTGTGGATAAAATGATGGAAAACGGCTTGCTGGAAGAAGTAAAATCATTAACCGATTATAAAGACTATAATGCATTGAATACGGTGGGCTATAGTGAAATATTTGATTATTTAGAAGGCAAAATTACAATAGATTCTGCTATAGCATCTATAAAACAAAATACCCGCCGTTTTGCCAAAAGGCAGTTAACCTGGTTTAGGCGGGATGGTGAGATTAACTGGTTTGAACCTAACGATAAAGAAAGGGTGATTGAGCTAATAGATAAAAACTTAAATCAATAAAAAAAGCTCCGGATAGAACAATATCCGGAGCTTCTTCCATTAGAATATTTTTTTATTTATCTGGAAACTTTACACCTCTGTACTGGGTGATATCAACCGTTGGAACGTTAGAACCGTATTTGCCATTAATTGCATCAATGAAAACATTAGCAATTACTGCGTTTCCCCGTGGTGTTAGGTGAACGCCATCTAATGAAAATGCGCCACCTGTAATAAAAGCTGAATTGATGCTAACGCCTTGTAAAACAATCCCGGTTTTAACTTGATTTAAGTATGCGTAAGTATCAGCAATTGCTAATCCTTTACTGTCTGCCAGAGATTTTATTGTACTATTGTAGCTATTTACATAATCTTTAACCTTAGCAATTTCATCTTTATCCAAAACCCAGTTATTGGCAATCGGATTCAAAGGATGTAAACCGTATGGAAGTCCGGTAGCATTTGGAACACCAAATAATCCAGCTGATTGGAAAGGCAATCTTATTAAATCCTCGGATGTTGCCGCCCTTACACTTCCAGCGCCTGTTTGAATATAAATCGCAGCGGCAGCGGGATTTATCGCCTTAGCTGCATTTAATAAGGCCGCAACCGTAACAGTATTGAAATAAGGGATTGCAGTAACATCAGGAATTGTTCCAACTACACCTTTCGCTCCACCTGCGGTTAGCGCATTAACAAGGTTTGAATATAATAAAGCAAATGTAGATTTATCAGTTAAAACATTCGTTGCATCGGTTGTAACGCCACCATTTGTTGCATAACCTAGGGCATCATTATTTCCTAACCATAAAGAAAAGAAAGTATGATTTCTTCCCTGGATAAACTGAAAGTAACTTACAGTTCCAACTTGTGCATCAGTTAGCAAACGCTCCAAATATGGATTTGCAGCGCCAAACTGCCCAGCAAATGCTAAATCGACACGCATACCAGGAACACCAAGGTTTTGAACTTCGCCGGTGTATTTTGTTAAATGACCAGCCGCGTCACGATAAGCAAGGTTACTGGTTACATTTGTTAAGGTCGGACTACCATTTACAAGTGCTGATAATGTTAAATAACCTGAACCATTTGCCTGGGCATCGGTAAAAAACGGAGAAGTGAAGCTACCACCCCCAACTGTAGCCATTTGAGCAGCCATTAAATTAGGGTAAGCAACTTTTTGACCTTCAAGGTAAAGTCCGCCATCTGCAAAGCCAGATGTTAAAGAGTTACCCACTGCGATGTACTTGCTGAAATTTGCTTGTCCGGCAGATGTACCAACTGCCGTATCGATATCTGGTTTACAAGCTGCTGCAAAAAGAATTACAGCTGCTAAAAAAGTATTTAATATATATTTTTTCATTTGTGATTCTCCTACCATTTATAAGTTAACGAAATACCTGGGGCATAAACTAAGGTTTTGAATGTACCGTCTAAACCTGTTTCCAGATTTTTCTGTTTACGCGATTTAACATCTTCAAAAAAGAATGATGCATTGACTTCAAATTTCGAAGTAAAAGAATAACCTGCACCAGCACTTAAAATATAACGGTCTGCATCTGGTGCTTCAGGGGTAACATAACCATCCTGAACCGGAGAAAATGCATAGCCAACACCAGCTCTCAATGCTAATTTATCAGATGCCTGATGGTTTACACCTAACTTAAATGAAGAACCATCACGATAGTTACGGGCCGATTTTGTATCAGCCAAAGCTGAAGTATTCGTCGCATAGTCAAAAGCTAAATCCTGGTAAATATGCCATTGCACCCAACTTGCATCGAATGCCAATGTTGTGCTTTTTGAAAGTGGAATTCCAATGCCTAAGCTAGTCGTTGCCGGCAAGGGTAATTCTGCATTAAAAGTGTTTCCAGCCGGGAAAGAAGTCCTTAAAGATTCTGGCACATCAAATTGAGCTGAGCCACCATCTAACTTTGTAACAACTTTTGATTTATGAACAACAGCAAACGTAATGTTACTTAGCGTTTTAATATAAATACCGGCGTTCCAGCCATACCCTTTTCCGGTACCATCTAAAGTTACTTTTCCTGAACGTCCGTCCGGATAATTTACGGGAATTGCCCTTTGAAGATTCACATCACCATGATTGTAAACAAAACCAGCGCCAATACCAATTTGATCGGTAATTTTAATACTTAGTGTTGGCTGAATGTAAATTGCTTTTAAATTTAGTGAGGTTAAGGTATATCTGCCAGACCAATTTTCTCCCCAGTCTACCAATCCTCCAAATGGCGTATACACACCTAAACCTAATTTCCAGCGATTTGATTTTGGTCCCCAAACCGCATAAAACTCGAAAGGAGGAGCAATTTTGTTCTTGACCTCTTCGGTTACGTTTGAACCCGTTCTTTGAAATGCTGATTTAAACAGTAGTGGGTTTACGCCTGCTGAAATGGAGTTTTTCTCTAAAAAACTAACTGCCCCAGGATTGTAAAATACTGAAGCTTCATCTAAAGCCAGTGCAGAGCCTGCCCCAGCCATACCAATTTGTTTCTGTCCTTGTAAATTAACCTGGAAACCCTGCCCAAAAACCCATAATGGGGCGGATAGTAATACGCTCAATAAAATTTTTTTCATTTATATATGGTTATAACACAAATGTATACTATGCTAACATAGCAATCAAGTATTTGTTTAATTTGTTTAAAGAAATTTATGCCTGAGCAGTTGGCCCGCCAAAACCCATTGGAAAAGGCGGTTCTTCCTGTGTTTTAATACGACCATTTACAGCCTCAAATTTTTGAATATTGTCGTCTAAGGCTGTTAATAATCGTTTGGCGTGTTCCGGGGTAAGGATTATTCTTGATTTAACCTTAGCTTTAGGTAAGCCGGGCATAACACGAATAAAATCCAATACAAATTCTGTGTTGGAATGCGTAATAATTGCGAGATTCGAAAAAATCCCTTCAGCAATTTCTTCAGATAGCTCTATATTTAACTGATTTTCGTTTTGTTGTTCTTCCATAATGTGGTAAATATTTGTATTTAATCTTTAATTAAAGAGGTACTAAAGTAGTATATTATTGGCAGGGTTAAAAGCTTATAAACAAAAAAGGGCTGTTTCAAATAATGAAACAGCCCTTTAATAATTTGATAACAACTTATTATGCTTCTACTTCTTCTTGTTTCGAAGCTAGTAACTTATCGTATTCTTCTTGAGAACCAACGATGATTCTTTCGTAACCACGAACACCTGTTCCAGATGGAATTAAGTGACCAACAATTACGTTTTCTTTCAAGCCTAACATGTTATCACGTTTACCTGCAATTGCCGCCTCATTTAATACTTTCGTAGTTTCCTGGAACGATGCCGCAGAAATGAACGATTTAGTACCTAACGATGCTCGAGTAATACCCTGAAGGATTGAACTTGCAGTAGCTGGTCTTGCATCACGAACCTGGATTTGTTTTAAATCTTTACGTTTTAGCTGAGAATTTTCATCTCTTAATCTACGCAATGAAACGATTTGTCCTGGTTTGAAATCTGTAGAATCACCTGCGTCTTCAACAACTTTCTTGTCGTACATCGCATCGTTTTCTTCAGCAAAATCCCAACGGTCAACAGCGTTATTTTCTAAGAAAATTGTATCACCTGGATCTTCGATGTGAACTTTCTGCATCATTTGGTGAACAATTACCTCGAAGTGTTTATCATTAATTTTTACACCTTGCAAACGGTAAACCTCTTGAATACCATTCACTAAGTATTCCTGAACCGCTGCTGGTCCTTTAATTGATAAAATATCTGCAGGAGAAATTGAACCATCTGATAAAGGCATACCTGCTTTTACAAAGTCATTATCCTGTACAAGGATGTGTTTAGACAATGGAACAAGGTATTTTTTAACTTCACCATCTTTAGATTCGATTGTAATTTCACGGTTACCACGTTTTACACCACCTAAAGTTACAACACCATCAATTTCAGTTACTACGGCTGGGTTTGATGGGTTACGTGCTTCAAATAACTCCGTTACGCGAGGTAAACCACCCGTAATATCTCGGGTTTTACCGGTTGCACGAGGTATTTTAGCGATAATCTGACCAGTTTGAATTGCTTCACCTTCATCAACTGAAACGTGGGCACCTACAGGAATGTTATAACCTTTAATCATTTCGCCTTTTTTATCAACGATTTGAACTGAAGGGTTTTTAGTTTTATCACGTGTATCGATGATAACTTTTTCACGGTGACCAGTTTGCTCATCAGACTCTTCACGGAAGGTAACACCTTCTATAATTGCGTCAAATTGTGCTTTACCGGCAAATTCTGATAGAATAACCGCGTTGTACGGATCCCACGAACAGATTTTATCACCTTTTGATAATTTATCACCTTCTTTAACGAATAAGAATGCACCATAAGGAATATTATTGGTTACAATGATGCGTCCGGTTCCTGGTTCAACAATTTTGAACTCACCTGAACGACCTAATACAACCTGAACTGTTCCATCTTCTGTTTGTGTATCTACAGTACGGATATTTTCAAATTCGATAACACCATCAAATTTAGCTACGATGTTTGATTCTGCAGCAATATTCGATGCAGTACCACCCACGTGGAAAGTACGAAGTGTTAACTGTGTACCTGGTTCACCGATTGATTGTGCTGCAATTACACCAACTGCTTCACCTCTTTGAACACGTTTACCAGATGCTAAGTTACGTCCATAACATAATGCACAAACACCACGTTTAGATTCGCAGGTTAACACCGAACGAATTTCGATACCTTCTAAAGGAGATTCTTCAATCGCTTTGGCTACATCTTCGTTAATGTCTTCGCCCGCTCCTACTAATAATGTGTTATCCAAAGGATTATAAACATCATGTAATGAAGTACGACCTAAAATTCTATCATATAATGGTTCAACGATATCTTCGTTGTCTTTCAATGCTGTTGTGTACATACCTCTTAAGGTACCACAATCATCATCATTAACAATCATATCCTGTGCAACATCATGTAAACGACGGGTTAAGTAACCCGCATCAGCCGTTTTTAAAGCCGTATCCGCCAAACCTTTACGGGCACCGTGAGTAGAGATAAAGTACTCTAATACTGATAAACCTTCTTTAAAGTTTGATAAGATAGGGTTTTCGATAATATCACCACCTGAACCTGATTTTTGAGGTTTCGCCATCAAACCACGCATTCCGCAAAGCTGACGAATCTGCTCTTTCGAACCACGTGCACCTGAATCAAGCATCATGTAAACCGAGTTAAAACCTTGGTTATCTGATGATAACTGAGTCATAACGAATGTAGTTAACCTATTGTTGATACGAGTCCAGATATCGATAATCTGGTTGTAACGTTCGTTGTTGGTAATGAAACCCATGTTATAGTTGTTTCTTACCTCTTCAACCTCAGCAGCTGCCTGTTCTAATAAAGTATGTTTCTCAACAGGAATGTTTACGTCTTGTAAGTTGAACGATAAACCACCTTGGAAAGCCATACGGAACCCTAATTCTTTGATATCATCCAAGAATTGGGAAGCACGGGCCATACCAGTCATTTTAACTACTTCACCGATAATATCTCTTAACGATTTCTTAGTTAATAACTCGTTGATATAACCAACTTCTTCAGGAACCATCTGGTTGAATAATACTCTACCAACAGTTGTTTCAGTTAATTTATTAACGATAGAACCATCGCTTTGCTTAACATTTACTCTTACTTTAATGAAAGCATGAAGATCTAATTCTTTCTCATTGTAAGCAATAATTACTTCTTCCGGAGAATAGAAATTTGAATCCTGACCTTTTACAACTCTAGTTTCATCAGTTCTACGGCCTTTAGTAATGTAATAAAGACCCAAAACCATATCCTGGGAAGGTACTGTAATTGGAGTACCATTTGCAGGGTTTAAGATGTTGTGTGCCGCCAACATTAATACCTGGGCTTCCAAAATTGCTGCGTTACCTAAAGGTAAGTGGACAGCCATCTGGTCACCATCAAAATCGGCGTTAAATGCAGTACAAACTAACGGGTGTAACTGGATTGCTTTTCCTTCAATTAATTTTGGCTGGAAAGCCTGAATCCCTAGTCTGTGTAAAGTAGGTGCACGGTTTAATAATACCGGGTGGCCTTTTAATACATTTTCTAAAATATCCCAAACTAGAGGATCTTTTCTATCAACGATTTTCTTCGCAGATTTAACTGTTTTCACTACACCACGCTCAATCATCTTACGAATAATGAACGGTTTGTAAAGCTCTGCAGCCATATCTTTAGGAATACCGCACTCATGTAATTTTAGGCTGGGCCCTACAACAATTACTGAACGAGCCGAATAATCCACACGTTTACCTAATAGATTCTGGCGGAAACGACCTTGTTTACCCTTCAGGATATCTGAAAGAGATTTCAAAGCACGGTTACCTTCTGTTTTAACCGCATTAACTTTACGCGAGTTATCGAATAACGAATCTACAGCTTCCTGTAACATACGTTTTTCGTTACGTAAAATTACCTCTGGTGCTTTAATCTCGATCAAACGTTTTAAACGGTTGTTACGGATAATTACACGACGGTATAAATCATTTAAATCTGAGGTTGCGAAACGACCACCTTCTAATGGAACTAAAGGACGTAATTCTGGTGGAATAACCGGAACGATTTTAACAATCATCCACTCAGGGCGATTCTCGATACGTGTATTAGCACCACGGAAAGCTTCAACAACCTGAAGGCGTTTTAATGCCTCATTTTTACGTTGTTGTGAAGTTTCATTTGCAGCCTGGTGACGTAAATCGTAAGATAAAGTATCTAAATCAATACGTTTCAATAAATCTTCTAATGCTTCAGCACCCATTTTGGCGATGAATTTATTAGGATCTTTATCATCCAAGTATTGGTTTTCTTTAGGTAACTTATCTAAGATATCTAAATACTCTTCTTCAGTTAAGAAGTCCATATAGTTGATACCTTCTTCGGCCATTAAGCCTGATTGGATAACTACATAACGCTCGTAGTAGATAATTAAATCTAATTTTTTAGTAGGTAAACCTAATAAATAACCGATTTTGTTTGGTAAAGAACGGAAATACCAGATGTGTGCAACCGGAACCACCAAAGCGATGTGCCCCATACGCTCACGACGTACTTTCTTTTCAGTTACCTCAACACCGCAACGATCACAAACAATACCTTTGTAACGGATACGTTTGTATTTACCGCAATGACATTCGTAATCTTTTACCGGACCAAAAATACGCTCACAAAACAAACCATCACGTTCAGGTTTGTAAGTACGGTAGTTAATAGTTTCCGGTTTCAACACCTCACCGCTCGAACGTTCCAAAATAATTTCCGGAGACGATAAGCTAATCGTGATTGATGTGAAATTGCTTTTTAATTTATTATCCTTTTTGTAAGACATATCTCTTTCTTAAGTTTTAAGTTTTAAGTTTTACGTGATAAGTTAACTTATAACTTACCACGTATTACCTATAACTTTTAGTCTAACGTAATATCTAAACCTAAACCGCGTAACTCATGTACCAATACGTTAAACGATTCTGGTACACCTGGAGTTGGTAGGTTTTCACCTTTAACAATGGCTTCGTAAGTTTTAGCTCTTCCGATAACATCATCCGATTTAACGGTTAATATCTCCTGAAGAATATTAGCAGCACCAAATGCCTCTAATGCCCAAACCTCCATCTCACCAAAACGCTGACCACCAAACTGGGCTTTACCACCCAACGGCTGTTGTGTAATTAATGAATATGGTCCGATTGAACGGGCGTGCATCTTGTCATCAACCATGTGACCTAGTTTTAACATGTAGATAATACCTACTGTTGTAGTCTGATCGAAACGCTCACCTGTTAAACCATTGTATAAATAAGTTTTTCCTGAGGCAGGAACACCCGCTTTAGCAATCCACTCTTCTACCTCATCGTGTGTAGCACCATCAAAAATCGGAGTAGCGAATTTTACGCCTAATTCTTTACCAGCCCACGCCAAAACGGTTTCGTAAATCTGACCTAAGTTCATACGTGAAGGTACACCTAGCGGGTTCAACACGATATCAACAGGGCTACCATCAGCTAAGAAAGGCATATCTTCATCACGCACAATACGAGCTACAATACCTTTGTTACCGTGGCGGCCAGCCATCTTATCACCTACTTTTAATTTACGTTTTTTAGCAACATAAACTTTTGCCATTTGTACAATTCCCGACGGAAGCTCATCACCTACACTAATTGCGAATTTATCGCGTTTGTAAGCTCCAAGTTCTTCGTTAACGCGGATCCCGTAGTTATGAAGCAACATTTTAATCATCTCGTTTTTGTCATCATCAGTAGTCCATTTGTTAGGGCTGATGTGATTATAATCAAGATCCGCTAAAATTTTCTGAGTGAATTTTGCACCTTTAGCAACTAATAATTCTTTGTAAATGTTGAATACACCTTGTGATGTTTTTCCGTTTACAATGGTGAATAATTTATCTACTAATTCTGCTTTTAACTTCTCAGTGATATTGTTATATCCTTTGTCTAATTTCTCAATTGCCGATTTCTCTTCAGCTTTTGTAGTTTTCTTAGCACGGCTGAATAATTTAGTATCAATTACTACACCCTGGATGGAAGGAGGTGTTTTTAAAGACGCATCTTTAACATCACCTGCTTTATCACCAAAGATTGCACGTAATAATTTCTCTTCAGGTGAAGGATCAGACTCTCCTTTTGGCGTAATCTTACCAATTAAGATATCACCTTCTTTAACATCAGCACCAATACGGATAATACCATTTTCATCAAGGTCTTTAGTAGCCTCTTCAGAAACGTTAGGGATATCTGGTGTTAATTCCTCTTCTCCACGTTTGGTATCACGTACTTCTAATTCAAACTCTTCAATATGTAATGAAGTGAAGACGTCATCACGAACAATACGCTCGTTGATTACAATCGCATCCTCAAAGTTGAAACCTTGCCAAGGCATGAAAGCCACTTTTAAGTTTCTACCTAATGCTAACTCGCCGTTTTCAGTTGCATAACCTTCGCAAAGAACCTGTCCTTTAGTAACTTTCTGCCCCTTCTTAACGATTGGTTTTAAGTTGATACAAGTATTCTGGTTGGTTTTTTTGAACTTAATTAAACGATAAGTTTTGCTATCACCTTCAAATGAAACTAAACGATCATCTTCGTTACGCTCATATTTAATGGTGATTTCATTTGCATCTACATATTCTACAACTCCATTACCTTCAGCGTTGATAAGTGTTCTTGAGTCACGGGCAACGCGACCTTCCAAACCTGTACCAACAATTGGCGCTTCCGGACGTAACAATGGTACGGCCTGACGTTGCATGTTCGATCCCATCAAAGCCCTGTTCGCATCATCATGTTCTAAGAACGGAATTAACGAAGCAGCGATTGAAGTAATCTGATTTGGTGCAACATCCATCAAGTCTAATTTCTCAGGCTCAATAATCGGGAAGTCACCCTCATAACGTGCTTTAACGCGTGGTGTAATGAAGTTACCTTTATCATCATATTCTGCATTTGCCTGAGCGATGGTTTTACCATCTTCATCTTCTGCAGATAAATAAATAACATCTGAATCAACAACTACCTTACCATCTTCAACACGTTTGTATGGTGTTTCAATGAAACCTAAATTATTGATTTTTGCATGCACACAAAGTGATGAAATCAAACCAATATTTGGTCCCTCAGGTGTTTCAATTGTACATAAACGACCGTAGTGCGTATAGTGAACGTCACGTACCTCGAAACCAGCACGCTCACGTGATAAACCACCTGGGCCTAAGGCTGATAAACGGCGTTTGTGTGTAATCTCTGCTAATGGATTGGTTTGATCCATAAACTGAGACAACTGATTTGTACCAAAGAAAGAGTTAATTACCGATGATAACGTACGGGCGTTAATCAAATCAGTTGGAGTAAACACCTCGTTATCGCGAATGTTCATACGCTCACGGATTGTTCTGGCCATACGAGCCAAACCAACACCGAATTGTGCGTACAATTGCTCACCTACCGTACGTACACGACGGTTTGATAAGTGGTCAATATCATCCACCTCTTCCTTAGAGTTAATTAATTTAATTAAGTATTTAACAATTGCGATAATATCTGCTTTTGTTAAAACTTTAACATCATCCGGTGTATTCATTTTCAATTTACGGTTGATGCGGTAACGACCAACATCTCCTAAATCGTAGCGTTTATCTGAAAAGAATAAACGATCAATGATACCACGTGCAGTTTCCTCATCAGGTGGTTCTGCGTTACGCAAAGCACGATAGATGTTTTCAACAGCCTCTTTTTCAGAGTTTGATGTATCTTTTTGTAATGTATTATAAATAATGGTATAATCGGCCTGGCTCGCACCATCTTCTTTAGAAAGAATGATGGTTTTAACACCAGCTTCGATAACCATATCAATGTGTTCGTCTTCTAAAACGGTTTCTCTTTCAAGAATCACTTCATTACGGTCGATAGAAACTACCTCACCTGTATCTTCATCTACAAAATCTTCAACCCATTTCTTTAAAACTCTTGCCGCTAGTTTACGACCGATATATTTCTTTAAACCTGATTTGCTAACTTTTACTTCGTCAGCAAGATCGAAAAGTTCTAAGATATCTTTATCAGAATCGTAACCGATAGCACGTAATAAAGTGGTAACCGGGAATTTTTTCTTACGATCGATGTAAGCATACATTACGTTATTTACGTCTGTAGCAAACTCGATCCATGAACCTTTGAAAGGAATAACACGTGCAGAATACAATTTAGTTCCGTTTGTGTGACGGCTTTGGCCGAAGAACACACCCGGAGAACGGTGTAATTGCGAAACGATAACACGTTCTGCACCGTTGATAACAAATGTACCTTTTGGTGTCATATACGGGATAGTACCTAAATACACATCCTGAATAATAGTTTCAAAGTCTTCATGTTCAACATCGTTACAAGAAAGCTTTAGCTTTGCTTTTAATGGAACATTGTAGGTTAGTCCACGCTCAATACACTCATGTATATCGTAACGTGGCGGATCAACAAAATAATCAAGAAACTCTAATACGAAGATATTTCTTGAATCTGTTATTGGAAAGTTTTCAGCAAACACTTTGAACAAACCTTCGCTTGAGCGATCGTCTGATGTGGTATCTATCTGGAAAAATTCTCTGAATGATTGCAATTGCACATCCAGAAAATCCGGATAGTCTATAATGTGCTTACTAGTTGCAAAATTTACTCTTTGTTCGACTGTCTTTGCCAATGGACTAAAAGATTTTAGTTTAAGAATAAACTATTTGTTTGGTTCGGGTTTGAAACATTCTCATTAACCAAGCAAAATGAGATGTTTATAAACAGGTAAAGACACCGACATTTTCAGTCGGTGTCTGATACATTTTTAGCTTAGCTAAATTAAGTAATTACTTAATTTCAACTACTGCTCCAGCTTCTTCTAATTGTTTTTTAAGAGCTTCTGCTTCGTCTTTAGCAACACCAGTTTTTAATTCTTTTGGTGCGCCGTCTACTAAGTCTTTAGCTTCTTTTAAACCTAAACCAGTTAAGTCTTTAACAAGTTTTACAACTGCTAATTTCTGACCACCAGCTTCTTTTAAGATTACATCAAAAGATGTTTTTTCTGCAGCAGCAGCAGGTGCATCACCACCAGCAGCAGGACCAGCAACTACAGCAGCAGCTGCAGGCTCAATACCATACTCATCTTTTAAGATTTGAGCTAATTCATTAACTTCTTTTACTGTTAAGTTTACCAATTGCTCAGCAAACGCTTTTAAATCTGCCATTTTATTAAGATTTTAAAAATTTACGTGTAATAATTTTGTTTAATTTGCGAACTTAAGGTGTTCGTTAACCTTCTCTTTCTTGTAGAGTTTTAACAATTCCTGCAATTTTGCCACCGCTTGATTTAAGGGCAGAAACAACATTTTTAGCTGGTGATTGTAATAATCCAATGATATCGCCAATAAGCTCTTCTCTCGATTTTAAGCTTACTAAGTTATTCAATTGGTCATCTCCAACGTATACTGATGAATCTATATATGCCGCTTTAAGCACAGGTTTATCAGAAGTTTTTCTCAAAGTTTTAATCAACTTAGCCGGAGCGTTTGCTGTTTTTGAGAATAATAATGATGATGAACCTTTAAGGGCTTCGTATATCTCAGAAGCATCGCCATCTAAACCTTCAATCGCTTTGCGGATTAAAGTGTTTTTAGCAACCTTCATTACGATATCACTTTCAAAACATTTGCGACGGATATTATTAATCTGCTCAACAGAAAGGCTTGAGGTATCAGCAATATAAAAATTGCCAAACTCCTGCATTTGTCCTTGTAGTTCTAAAACTACTTCGTTTTTTTCTTCTCTGTTCATGATTAGATCCCCGCTACTGATTTTGTTTCAATTGCAATTCCAGGACTCATTGTAGAAGACACGTGAATGCTTTTAAAATAAGTTCCTTTAGCAGCAGATGGTTTTAATTTAGAAATTACTGAGATGATCTCTAGTGCATTTTCATAAATTTTATCTGCCGGGAATGATACTTTCCCTATTGAAGCGTGTATAATACCGCTTTTGTCTACTTTAAAATCAATTTTACCTGCTTTAACCTCCGTTACAGCTTTACCAACTTCGTTAGTTACTGTACCAGATTTTGGGTTTGGCATTAAGTTCCTTGGACCTAAAACACGTCCTAATTTACCTACTTTTGCCATACAAGCTGGTGTAGTGATAATAATGTCTACATCGGTCCAACCACCTTCAATTTTAGCCACATATTCGTCTAAACCTACGAAGTCTGCGCCGGCTGCTTTTGCTTCTTCTTCCTTATCAGGAGTTACTAAAGCTAAAACACGTACAGTTTTACCTGTTCCGTGTGGTAAAGTAGCAATCCCACGTACCATTTGATTGGCTTTACGCGGATCTACACCTAATGATACATCAATATCAACTGATGCATCGAATTTAGTAGTAGTGATTTCTTTTACCAAAGCAGCAGCAGCTTGTAAAGTATAAGCTTTACCAGCTTCTATTTTAGCATGTGCCTTTTTTTGATTTTTAGTTAATTTCGCCACTGTTGTAAACTGTTTTTAATTAATTATTCCAGGGTGCGTCACCAGAAACGGTGATTCCCATACTGCGTGCTGTACCGGCAACCATACTCATTGCAGATTCGATTGTAAATGCATTTAAATCAGGCATTTTATCTTCAGCAATAACTTTAATCTGGTCCCAGGTCACCGATCCAACTTTTTTACGGTTAGGCTCAGCAGAACCACTCTGTAATTTAGTAGCATCTTTTAACTGGATGGCTACAGGAGGGGTTTTGATGATGAAATCGAATGACTTATCAGCATAAACAGTAATTACAACTGGCAATACTTTACCTGCTTTATCTTGGGTACGAGCGTTGTACTGTTTGCAAAACTCCATGATGTTAACACCTTTAGCACCTAATGCAGGCCCTACTGGTGGCGATGGATTTGCCGCTCCGCCTTTGATCTGTAATTTGATCATTGCACTGACTTCTTTTGCCATTTTGTGTTTTTTGTTTATTTAAAACTCAATGTTAATAGTGGAAGCATGTAACATTTAATTTCCTGGCGGCTTTATACAAAACCAAAAGGACTGCAAAGATATGAATAATCTTGCAGTCCTCCAATATATTAGCAAAAATTTATTTTCTAATTAACCATAGTTATCCTAAATTAATAATCTTGTCGCAATCATGTAAAATTCGATTAAGATGTTAATCAGTAAATAGCTTAGTTTACCTTTTTTCCGTTATGAGTTCGGGTTTCTTTATATTCTGGATAGCTATAAATAATGCCATCATAATATATCGTTTTAGGATTAGCACGTATTTGTTTAACCAAATTGGCCGAAATTTCAGGTAAAAATGTATGAAGCGAAATTCGAGCGTAGCTCTCACCTTTACTAATTTCACACACCCTTCTTGGGTATACTACATAGATGAATAAAATAGTCTTTTTTTCCTCTTTCTTCACGGGAAAATTCATGTGTTCTAACGGCTTAAATAGGCTAAGAAACTCGTCGGATATGGGATTTAATGAGCTGACATTATTAATTTGGTTGTTTTTGTTAATTTCTAACTTAATCATTGCATAATGCAATTCGCAATCTTTAAATACAGAATCTAATTTCTGATAGTTTTTCAAAACTAAAGTATGCACAGAATCGATCTGAACCGTATCTTGAGCCTTGACATTATTAAAGAAAAGCGTTAGAAGAAAAAATGTAATGCCCTTTTTCATATTAATTACTGCATTTAGTTCCCAATTCTCCATCATGGAATTCATCATTTGCGAGTGTGATTTGACCCGCATCATAAGGATAGGTGGCGCGAAATGTATCCCATCCTGCTGTATCTTCTAATCCACCCCAAGCTAAAGCTTTGGCATTAAAATCACTAATTGTTGGATAAATATTCTTAATGGCATTTATAAACCATGCTACATAAATATCAGTAGCCATCTCGTTATGCTGTCCAGTCGGATTAAGCTCCTTGTCTCGGTAACTGAAGTATGCATGCAACGTCTCGTGTATAACTGTGGCTGAAATATATTCTTTAGCGGCATTGGGCATAGTTTTTTCATTCAGTTTTAACGTTATATCAAAACTCTTAATCGTCTGGTCGGAGTTAAGAACCACACTTGGAGGAGTCGTACTCCCATCTGTATCTGCACTCGAATAATTCGCTTGAGCAAAAGTTAAATTAATTTTGCTATTACTTCCGAAAATACTATTTAAAGTTTGCTCAGTAGTAAATTCTATCCCTTTGCTTATTATATCATTTACAAGTATTTTTAAGCAAGGATTAGTAATAGTGCTTTTGATATCATTATTATTAGCGCCCCCACTTCCACTATTGCTTCTACCTCCCCCTCCACCGCCACTACTGCTGCAAGTTGTGTATAAATATGTAGAACTAATCTCCATACCATTCATTAGCGTCACAAGATACCAGTCTATACATTGTTGTTTTCCAAAACCAACGTCTTCTCCACCACGCATTAACATTTGAGATTTCAAATCCTTCAGATTTAAAAGATTTAGTTTGTTACTAATATCGCCACTGTCGATACTATTTCCTTTTAAAAATTTATGTTTTAAATCAAAAATTAGTAAACTAACGTTTAAATTAGAGGGAAAACTTATTTCATCACCTTTAGTTAAATAGGTGCTGATAATTTCATTCTCTGTATATGCAATCTCACCTTTCAGGTTAAAAGCTCAACAATATTACCTTCCGTTTCTTTATCAGAAATATTAATTACTAAAAAAGATTTTATCTGGGTGCTTGCGTCTGATATATTAATATTTGAAGGTAAGATTACAAAATTTTCATTTCCAAATCTGGTTAAAGTTGCCTTATCCCAGCTTGGAGAATAAGAGACAGGCGTCTGTGCCTGGAACCATTCTTTAGCTTTTTGGACCACTTCTGAATCACTAAGCACAGCTTTATCCTTTTTACAGCTCTGCATGAGTAAAAATGCAATGGTTAATGATAAGAGAGAAATCTTTAAGAGGCTTTTGTTAAATAATTTTTTTTCATCCTTTATTTAAATTAATTAGTTAAACATTTAAATTGGGATGATTTTTAATAGGAATTCTGTTATAAAACAAAACGTTCAACCAATATACAAAAAATTATGTATATTAATTGAACGTTTAAAATTTTATTTAAAATAAATTTTACTCTTTTTCTACTTGCATATAGTTAAGTTCTAACGGTGTTTTACGACCAAAAATCTTAACCATAACTTTTAATTTTTTCTTCTCTTCGTTAACTTCTTCGATAACACCTGTGAAACCATTAAAAGGTCCATCCATAACTTTGATGTTTTCGCCAACGTAGAAAGGTACATTCATCATCTCTCCTTGTTCGCTCATCTCATCAACCTTACCTAAAATACGGTTAACTTCTGCCTGGCGCATTGGGATTGGATTACCAGCTTTATCGCCTAAAAATCCGATTACACTATTTATTCCTTTTATAATGTGCTCTAATTCGCCATCTAAAGTTGCTTCAATTAAAACATAACCAGGATAAAAGTTACGTTCTTTTGCAATTTTTTTACCATCCTTCATCTGGTAATATTTTTCCATAGGTATTAAAACCTGAGGAACCAAATGAGAGAATCCTAAACGACTTATTTCAGCATCAATATACTGCTTTACCTTTTTTTCTTTACCGCTTACCGCTCTTACAACATACCACTTTAAAAGATCGCTCATTAGTATATTAATTTGAAAGTGATTTGTAAAAAGTATCTAACACAAATACAGAACCTTTATCCATTGCAAAAATAATCAATGCAATAATTAAAGAGGCTACTAAAACAAGTACCGCAGAGTTTTGAAGCTCTCCCCAGGTTGGCCATGTAACCTTCTGGGTCATTTCATCATACGATTCTTTTATAAATTGAACTACTTTAGCCATATCTATTTTAATGATTAAATGATTGAATAAGTGAATGAGTGAATGGTAATATCCAAGCCTAAAACATTCATTAATTCAATCATTATTTTGCACGGGAACAAGGATTCGAACCCTGATCAAAGGTTTTGGAGACCTCTATTCTACCGTTGAACTATTCCCGTAATTTAAAAGCAAAGTACTTAAGTTATTTCTCAAGCACCTTGCTTTCAATTATTTAAACTCTAATTGCTTAGAATTATTTTAAAATTTCAGTTACCTGACCAGCACCTACTGTTCTACCACCTTCACGGATAGCGAAACGTAGACCTTTTTCCATTGCGATTGCGTTAATCAATTTAACTGTAATTGTAACGTTATCACCTGGCATTACCATCTCAGTACCTTCAGCTAGTGAAATCTCACCAGTTACGTCTGTTGTACGGAAATAGAATTGAGGACGGTATTTGTTGAAGAATGGCGTGTGACGGCCACCTTCTGCTTTTGATAATACATAGATCTCAGCTTTGAAATCTGTGTGAGGTGTTACTGAACCTGGTTTACAGATTACCATACCACGACGGATATCAGTTTTCTCAATACCACGTAATAATAAACCAACGTTATCACCAGCTTCACCGTAATCTAAAATTTTACGGAACATCTCAACACCAGTTACTGTAGATTTTAAGTTCTCAGCACCCATACCTAAGATTTCAACCGGATCACCTGAGTTGATTACACCACGCTCAATACGACCAGTAGCAACAGTACCACGACCAGTAATTGAGAACACATCTTCAACAGGCATTAAGAAAGGAAGATCAGTTAAACGTGGAGGGATTGGAATGTAGTTATCTACAGCTTCCATTAATTCCATAATTTTACCAACCCATTTCGGATCGCCGTTTAATCCACCTAATGCAGAACCTTGGATTACAGGAATGTCATCACCTGGGAATTCATAGAATGATAATAATTCACGAACTTCCATTTCAACTAATTCTAATAACTCAGGGTCATCAACCATATCCACTTTGTTCATGAATACAACTAATGAAGGAACACCTACCTGACGAGCTAACAAGATGTGCTCGCGAGTTTGTGGCATTGGACCATCAGTAGCAGCAACAACGATAATTGCACCGTCCATTTGAGCAGCACCAGTTACCATGTTTTTCACGTAATCCGCGTGACCTGGACAGTCAACGTGTGCATAGTGACGGTTAGCTGTTGAATACTCAACGTGAGCTGTATTGATTGTAATACCTCTTTCTTTTTCCTCTGGAGCAGAGTCAATAGATTCGAATGAACGTGCCTCAGATAAACCTGCATCAGCTAAACATTTTGTAATAGCTGCTGTTAAAGTTGTTTTACCGTGATCGACGTGACCGATTGTACCGATGTTTAAGTGCGGTTTACTGCGGTCAAATTTTTCTTTTGCCATTTTATTTATAACTAATTAGTAGGTTAACTTTTTATTATTTTTTATTTATTGTTTTGATACAATGCAACACAAAAAACCTTGTCTACTCTGTTTTAATAACAGATTTAACAAAGCTTCTTTTATCTGAGCCAACTATGGGAATTGAACCCATGACCTCTTCCTTACCAAGGAAGTGCTCTACCGCTGAGCTAAGTCGGCTTTTTATTCAGCTCATTAGTTCAAAGTCCACTTGGTTATCAATAACCAATTTACTAATGAACGTGCAAGAGCGGAAGACGAGGTTCGAACTCGCGACCTATAGCTTGGAAGGCTATCGCTCTACCAACTGAGCTACTTCCGCTTGTCGATTTACGATTGCAGATTTATGAATTACGATTAAACTCAATCGATAAACTAAAATCTTCAATCTATAATCAGTTTGTGGGGAGAGAAGGATTCGAACCTTCGAAATCTTGCGATAACAGAGTTACAGTCTGTCCCATTTGGCCGCTCTGGAATCTCCCCAACTTTATCCTAAAATGCGAACATCTTAAAATAACAGAGCCTCCTATCGGAATCGAACCAATGACCTACTGATTACAAGTCAGTTGCTCTACCAGCTGAGCTAAGGAGGCTTTTATTTTTATATGCTAAGTTTAAAAAAAAATGGTTTTTTAAACAAATCAATGCGTATTTTATAAAATATTATACTTTCACAGAACAATCCATTTCTTTATTTGAGGTAACCCCCTTTCCGAATTGGAATGCAAATCTACACATTTATATTTCTATTCAAAATAAATTTAAAAAAAAATTAGCAAGCCTTTCAACCTGCTAATTTTTTATCTAAAATTTAAAGAAATATTTACTTAGTAATCAGATATTTCGCAATCAATTAAAACGGTTTTCTGTTCACTAATTTTTTTTCTGGTTTTTTCCTTATGCTTGGTAATTTGCTTCCTTAATGATTAGAATGAGTGGTGCTGGGGTTTCGTTAAATTGTAAGAGCTAGGTTAAGATATAGCGTACTGATAACTGAAAATGGACAAAACTAATATTATTGAACCCCCTAGCAAAAAATACAATGATTTATTATTCTGCAGATATATAGCGATTAAACCCATCTCAATAACAGCAATTAAAGTTATAATTCTAGTCTCATAGCTTAATGTCCAAATACTATTTATCAAAAGATAAATTACAAATGGCAAAATACCAAGGCTTTTTCTAAAAGTTAAATTTTTATTCATATACAATGCCTAAGTTTTACAAGCTAGATGAGTTCATGTATTTTAAATGAACTTGTGTATTTAATGTAGAAATAACGGTAATTCTAATAAAAACAATGGCACCAAAATATTTGATGCCATTGCTTTTTATTGTCGCTTAAATTAGTAATCAGATATTTCGCTATCAATTAAAACGGTTTTCTGTTCACTAATTTTTTTTCTGGTTTTTTCCTTATGCTTGGTAATTTGCTTCCTTAATGATTCAATCGCAAGGTCAGTCGCTTCTTCAAATGATTTACATTGTTCTTTAGCGAATAAGGTTCCGCCTGGCACGATCAGCTTTATCTCGCTAATCTTATTGGCTTCGTCTTCTACGTTTTCTAATTTTAAATACACTTCACCACTAATTATCTGGTCAAAAAACTGATCGAGCTTATTGGCCTTTTTCTGTATAAAATCTAACAACTTACTGTCTGCATTGAAGTGGATTGATTGAACTCCGATTTTCATTTTTCCTCCTTTTTTTATGCCTTTGGATGGGCTTGTTTATAAATTGTTTTTAATCTTTCGATTGAATTGTGTGTGTAAACCTGCGTAGCAGCCAAACTGGCATGCCCTAAAAGTTCTTTAATGGCATTTAAATCTGCCCCGGCATTAAGCAAACTTGTTGCGTAACTATGCCTGAGTACATGCGGACTTCTTTTATCATTAGTTGAAACCAAACTCAAATAAGAACTTACAATACGATAAATCAATTTGGGATAAGCAGCAGCACCTGAATTGGTAACGATTAAATTAGGCAAAATGTTATTAAAGTTTTGCAACTTTTTTAATTCCATGAAGCTATTTAACTGATTCATAAGCTGTTTATTTACGGGAATGATTCTTTCTTTATTCCTTTTACCTAAAACTTTGATTGTGTTGCTAAAAACATCAATGTCAGTTTCTTTTAAGGCGATTAACTCCGCTAAACGAATGCCGGTTCCAAAAAGTAATTCTATAACCAGATGATCTCTTTTTGAACTGAAGCTATCATCAAAAAATGTTTCAGAATCTAAAAGCTTATCGAGTTTTTGATTTTCGACAAAAATTGGCAGGCGTTTCGGTATTTTTGGCGCTTTTATTAAAAGCATTGGATTATTCGTTATCCTACCTTCCTTAAAAAGAAATTTGTAAAAGCTGCGCAACGCGGATATTTTGCGGTTTATGGTGTTTTCTGATGATTTGTTCTCCATCAAATCGACCATAAAACTTCTAACATGAGTATGTTTAATCTCTAAAACATCAAGTTCGAAAGTTTGTAGAACGTACTCTTGGAATTGCAATAAATCTGCCTGATATGAGCTTATTGTATGCTGAGAATATCTTTTCTCGTGTGATAGATATGTTAGAAAACTGTTCAGCAACATTTATTAAGTATTAGTCCCTCACTATAGTTGAAGTTACTAATAGTTTTAATATTAAGAAATTATTAACTTAAAATTTTACATAAAAAAAATGCCCTTAGAAAACTCTAAAGGCATTTGTATTATTATATATCGTTACAACTAAACTGTTGTATCCTGGTTCATGTTTTGAATATAAACAGCATGTTTAATTTCAGTACGACGAGCTACAGATTTTTTCTCGTATGCCTGACGGCTACGTAGTTCTCTTAAAACTCCTGTTTTTTCGAATTTCTTCTTGAAACGTTTAAGGGCTTTATCTAATGATTCGCCGTCTTTAATGTTGATAATGATCATAACGCTGAAATACCTCCTCTCGTGGTTTTTAAATTTTCCTTATTGTAAGGGTTGCAAATGTAAGTAAATTTTTGAAAAACAGAAAGAGTTTAATCAAAAAATATCATCATATAATTTACTGGCTCTTAACCAATTAAGGTCATAAACAAAAAATGCCCTGAAAACTCAGGGCATCTTGTTAATATACTTGACTATTTTTAATTGTCAGTCATCAATTTATTGTATAATAATTCAGTACCTGATATTGGCCAGATGTATTGTGTAGAAGTTGAAGGTACTGCCGGAACATTTCCTTTACCCGGAATTGTTAAACCTAATCGTAACAAATCAGGACTACGCAAACCTTCCCCTAAAAACTCAATATTTCTTTCTTTTAGAAAAGCATCAAATAATGCTTGCGGAGTAGGAAAACTTGCCGCGGTGAATACTGTTGTTGCATCAGATCTGGATCTAACCGCATTCAACAGTGCAATACTTTGACCATCTAGCGAATTGCTACTTCTGGCACGCGCTTCTCCTAAATTAAGTAGAACCTCGGCATACCTAATAACTGGCACATAATCGGCGTAGCCAGCAGCAGCAAGTGTAGGGAATTTTGACAGATATGGCAAGCCGCCGGAAAGCGTTACAAATGATCTTCTTTTATCAGAAGTTTTAATTGTAGCATCTCCAATAATTCCATCAGGATTTAATGAATATAATTTCACTCCGAAATAATAAGAACCTAATGCGCTCTGACCACCACCAGCTTCAGTACCGGTAACAAATGGCATCGATAATATTGATTCGCTTGTAGTGTAAGGCGTTTTAAAGACATTTGTAACATCACTCTGCAAAGCTAGAGGCACACCAGAACTTGCTACAAATGGCGCCGTTGCACTTACAATTTTATTTGCTTCAGTTATAACATCTGCATAGCGTTGCATAGTTAGGTAAACCCTTGTTTTAAATGCGATTGCAGTGTTACGATGGGCCCGGGTAGTATTCGTTACCGCAACGGTTCCATAATTTAACGGAAGATCGGCTTCAGCTTCGTTCAAATCTTTTAAAATTTGAGCGTACACTGCACTTGTAGAGCTTCTGGCTAAATCGTAGTTGCCTGCAACAGAGTTGCCCGTTAAGCGTAATGGCAACCCTGGTTTTGAGCCTTGCCCATCATAGTAAGGCCTTGCATAAAGCTGTAACAAGCTATAATAACTGATTGCCCTAACAAGCTTTGCTTCGGCGATATAATTTTTCGCAACAGCATCACCAATAACGGAAGTTCCTTTTGCAGCCATACCTTCGATAAACAAGTTGCACCTGTTAATCGTGCTGTATGCAGATGCCCAAAAATCAGTAACCTCTTGGGCACCATTACCCAAGGTATAATTATAGGTTTGATAAGCTGTTACAGAGTTACTACTCTGTGCTAAAAAATTATCAGCCCTTAAATCATTATATATCAAATATCGGCTACCATAAAAATCACCTGCTCTTAAGCCAGCATACAGCCCCAAAACCTGTCCTTGAATTCTACCAACTGTAGAGAACTGCGCATAATCCAAAGTGGCAACCGCAGTTTCTGATTCGGGAGTTAATAATTCTTTTTTGCAACTTGTTAACAACCCTAAAGTAATACAAGTAAAGTATAATATTTTCTTTTTCATAATTCTTTATTAGTTAAAACTTAACAGATAAACCAGCTGTAAATGCTCGCCCATTTCCAACAGAGTTCCGCTCTACACCTTGCGAAGCATTTCCACCAATAGAATTCCCATTTGATGAAACTTCAGGGTCTGAACCTGGATACTTTGTAAGTATTAATAAGTTATTGCCACTAACATACAACCTGGCACTTGCTAATTTAAGTTTCGCTACAATGCTTTTAGGAAAGGTATATCCAAAAGTTGCACTCCTTAACTTCAAAAAATCGCCCTTGAAAACATTTACATCGATCGGGAAAGAAGAGCCGTTGGATACATTGTCGCCATTTATAATTTTTGGTATATCCGTTTCCTGTCCCGGTGAAGTCCATCTTCTCAGCATATCAGTTGAGTTATTCCAAAATCTTTGATCTCTTAATCCTGAATTTGTTCCGTAATAAATGTAAAATCCTAACTGATAAGTGAAAGTCATCGCTAAATCAAATTGCTTGTAACGGAAAGTATTATCCCAGCCACCAGAGAATTTAGGTTGTGTGTTTTTGTATGGACTTCCATCGTTATTCAATGAAATACCATTTTTGGCTTCAGTACCATCCTCATAAGAATACCTGAACTGGCCAGCGGGAGCAACTTGCTGATAGAGTACCTTTTTACCTGTAGATTTTTCAATAAAAATTCGCCTTCCGGTAGCCGGGTCAACCCCTGCGGTTTGTACAGCGTAAATCATTCCAAGTGGCCCGCCAACTCTTGAAATACTGGCAGACTCTAAACTTGATGTTGCCTGTATAAATTGAGTGAGCCCTTCCGAAAGAGATAAAATTTCGTTTTTGTTATATGAAATATTAAATGATGATGTCCAGCTAAAATCTTGAGATTTTACCGCTTCAGCACTTACCGCAAATTCAACGCCCTTGTTGTACATTGATGCGATATTTAACTGAGGAGTACTTGGCAAACCAGCTGAAGGAACTTGTGGCACATTATAAATTAATCCGTTTAAAGTGTTTTTGTAATAAGCCGCTTCGACGGTTATTCTGTCATTTAATATTCCAAAATTAAATCCTAAATCGAGCTTTTTGCTTTCTTCCCAGCCAATTTGGTCATTTCCAGTTTGACTAGGTACCAATGTCGATGCTCCATTGTATAATCCAGTAGAATAAAATGAATATGAAGCTAAGTTCCCTAAACCGCTCGTATTACCAACTGTACCATAAGAACCTCTGATTTTAAAGCTGGTAAATGTTTTATCCAAACCAAGTTTAGACCAGAACTTTTCCTGCGCTATCTCCCAACCTAATGCAACACCATAAAAAACACCTTTTTTATTATCAGCACCAAAAGCAGAATATTCATCCTGACGAATATTAGCATTTAAATAATATTTTTTGTCGTAATTATAGGTTAAGCCACTAAAGAAGGAAACCAGATAGTTCTCTCCTAAGTTAGCAACAGTTATTGATGGGGTTGCGTAACCTGCAGCAAAAACATTAAAGGCAGGATCTGAGAGCGTAGTTCTACCCGCACCAAACCCTAAAGATGTACTTCTTTGCTGCTCATTACCTAATAATAATGAAAAGTTGTGCTTATCAGCAAAGGTACGATCTGCCTGGATGGTGTTGGTTAGTACCCATCGTTTGTTCTTATTTAAACTTTCTGATGCAGATCCTCCGGAAGCGGCAGAACCTCCATTAATAGGATTTGAGAATGAATCATTATCTGAAAAAATATAATCTATACCATAAACAGATTTTGCATACAACCAGGGCGTAATGTTCGCCTGAAGATATATGTTGGATTGAATATGGTTAATTTCATTATTTGAACGATCTAAATTTAGAACTGCTGCAGGATTATAAAAGCCAACATCGGAACCAACGTTTGCGCCACGGCCAATAGTAGTAGCATTGAAGACACTATACGAACCATCATTATTATATGGTGAAACATTTGGAGCAGTTACGATAGCCAAGCGACCTAAACCACCTGTACCGAATGCCTCGCCAGCCAATGAACCTGTAGAGGTGGCAGACAGGTTCTCTTCATTGGAATAGGATATCTTACCACCAACTACGAAAATTTTGCCTTCTCTATGGTCTACCTTAAACAATGCTGCCTTTCTATTATAATTATTATTCATCACAATACCTTGCTGTTTTGTATAACTGCCAGATAAATAATAGTTTGTAGATTCACTTCCTCCAGATATACTTAGTGAGTTATTATGAGAATAACCGGTTCTATAAATATAATCGTACCAATTTGTGTTGATTACATTTCCTTGAGCATCATTTGATAAAGCGAAGTACCTTCTATTTGCCAAATTTGTATTGGTATTATCAAAAGTTCCTGCATTACGAAGACCTTCATTTTTTAAATCCGTGTATTGATAAGCATCAAGTAATTCAGGAAGGTTTCTTGCAGATGTTGAACCAACCCATGCATCATAAGAAACTACAGCTTTACCCGGTTTACCCTTTTTCGTTGTAATTACTATAACACCATTTGCCCCTCTACTCCCATAAATTGCAGAAGCAGCCGCATCTTTCAATACTTCCAATCGTTCGATATCATTTGGATTTATGCTTGAAAGCGCATTACCCGGTGCACTTGTTCCACTAACATCGCCGGTGTAAGTTGCAACTCCATCAACAATTATTAATGGATAAGAACTTAGGGATATGGAATTTGTGCCTCTGATTTTAATTACGGGAGGGTTGTTTAAAACACCATTTGGAATTGTAATCTGAACACCCGCAGCTTTACCACCCAAAGCCTGGTCAAAACTCTGAATTGCCTTATTTTCAAACTCCTTACCAGAAATGGTAGAAATTGAACCAATATTATCGGCCTTTTTAAAAGTAGAATAACCAGTTACAATTACGTCTGTTAACGAATTACTTTCTTCTTCTAAGGCAGCATTTACAGTGGAAGAATTAACTGAGACTGTTTTAGCTGTAAATCCAATGAATCGAAACACAAGCGATTTAGTGTCATCAGGAACAGAAATCGAATAAACACCATCAGCACCTGTCTGAGCAACAATTCTTGCGCCCGGAACCACAACCGAAACGCCGGGTATTGGTAGTCCGTCTTTTGCGGAAGTTACCTTACCGCTAATCTTTTTTTGTTGAGCCTTAACTGAGATGCCAAGCACAACTAGAATGAACAAAACGAGTAGTTTTTCTTTCATACGTTTAATTTTAGGTTATTGATTAATTAATTATTGAGGAAAATTGTATTATAACAGAAAAATCAATCCTAAAAAATCAATAAAAGCCTAAAAAGACTTTAAACAAACGAAATACCTTATCTGATTTTACTTTAAAACAGTACTTAAACAAAAAAAATATTTCATATTTAATAAAATCATTACTGATTTACATTAAAATTTAGAAATATTTGGTTAAATGAGTTTGTTTTAGGTTTGATTTTATAAAAAAACAAAAAAATAATTTAAAAAACGAAGAATTTTAAACTTAAAATCGTTGTTAATAAAAATATACACCTACTTATCGAAATAATGTCGATTCAACAAACTAAAACACCCAATAACAAAGCATTATAAATTATAAAATCTCTTATTTATAATAAAAAATTAAAAATTTAATTTTTAATCGCGATAAAAACAAAGTAATCTTTAATTAAATTAATTATTTTCTTTTCATACATTTAAATATCAAAAGAAAAACAAATGACAATAGGAAGAAAAGTTATTTCAGTAATTGCTTTAATTGCAATTTTAATTATTGCCGGACTGGTTTACTACCGTTATTTCTTTGTTTTTGGTGAAGGTGTTAAAGCTGGGGAGCTTAATTATGTTGTTAAAAAAGGCTATATGTTTAAAACATACGAAGGGAAACTCATTCAAAGTGGGATAAAATCAAGACAAACCGGAACTTTGCAAAACAATGAATTTGAATTTTCTATAGGCAGCAAAGACATTGCCGAAAAAATGATGGCAAATAGCGGTAAGTTCTACGAACTTCATTATAAGGAATACAAAAATACTTTACCTTGGCGAGGATTTACTGTTTATGTTGTTGATAGTATTGTTTCGGTAAAAGATTTACCTCAATAACCAGTTGAAACCCGGTAAACTACTTTTTCTTTTTAGGAACTTTTGCGCCTGCTTGTTTGGCTTCCGATAATCCGATTGCGATAGCTTGCTTCCTTGATGTAACTTTCTTTCCCGAACCACTTTTAAGTGTTCCTTCTTTCATCTCATGAATAGTTTCTTCCACTTTTTCACTGACCTCTTTTGAATATTTTGCCATTTTATTTCCCAATTTGATTGAAAAACAAAAAATTAAATGATTTGGTTTACAAAATCAATAAAAAAATCCGGAGGTTTCTACCATCCGGATTACTCATAAATATATTTGGTTGTTAGTATTTTTATCAAGCTTAGCTTAAAATTTCTCTTGCAATAACAATTTTTTGAATCTCTGAAGTTCCCTCACCAATTGTACACAACTTACTATCCCTGTAAAATTTCTCAACAGGAAAATCTTTTGTATAACCATAGCCGCCGAAAATTTGCACAGCTTCGGTTGATACTTTTACGGCAACTTCAGATGAAAAATATTTAGCCATAGCCGATTCCTTAGTCATTGGCAAATGCCTGTTTTTTAAATCTGCCGCCTGTCGAATCAACAATTCCGCAGCTTCGATTTCTGTTGCCATATCAGCAAGCTTAAAACTAATAGCCTGAAAGCTAGAAATTGGTTGTCCAAATTGCTGGCGTTGTTTTGAATATGAAACCGCAGCATCAAAAGCACCTTTCGCAATACCTAATCCTAATGCGGCAATCGAAATTCGTCCACCATCTAAAACTTTCATCGCCTGCTTGAAACCTTCTCCAACGTTTCCAAGTAAGTTTGATTTCGGAACACGACAATTATCAAAAATCATTTCGGTAGTTTCTGATGCCCGCATACCTAATTTATTTTCTTTTTTACCTGCCGTAAAACCCGGAGTACCACGTTCTACAACAATTGCCGAAATTCCTTTCGAACTTCCTTGCGCTCCTGTACGCACCATAACCACCGCAACATCACCACTCTTGCCATGGGTAATCCAATTTTTCGAACCATTAATTATATAATCATCACCATCTTCAACAGCAGTAGTCATCATCCTTAAAGCATCAGAACCTGTGTTTGCCTCAGTTAAACCCCATGCACCAATCCATTCTGCAGTTGCTAATTTTGGCAACCACCTCTGCTTCTGTTCATCATTTCCAAAAGCTAAGATATGACCGGTACAAAGTGAATTGTGCGCTGCTAATGATAAACCAATAGAACCACACACCCTGGCCACTTCAACAATAACATCAACATATTCCTGATAGCCTAAACCAGAACCCCCATATTCTTCGGGAACTAAAACCCCCATTAAGCCCATTTCCCCTAATTGTTTAAACAATTCTATGGGGAAAATTTGCGCCTCATCCCATTCCATAATGTTTGGACGAATGTGCTTTTCGGCAAAATCCCGAACCATTGCCTTAACGTTTATTTGTGTTTCAGTTTCTGAAAAATTATAGCTTAGGCCCATTAATTTATATTTTTTATAGTTAGTTGCGGCAATGATAAACAATTATTTTCTAGTTGTTTACCATTAAATATTCGTACTAAAGCAGAACGAAATGGTATTCGGTTCAATTACCTTTAATGGTTGAGTTTAGTCCTGCAATACCATTCAAAAAGTTTTTTATTTTTTTACTGAAGGTTTCAATCCTAATTGAATATCGGCCTTTTAAAATAAATGGATTTAAAATAAAAGATAGGGACTAAGTTTTTCGATAATTTGCGGGGTTAATATTGCAACTTTTTTTAAATCAACTAAATCATTATAATTACCATGCTGTTTACGAAATTGAATAATAGCATTAATTTGTTTGAAAGATAGATAGGGCGATGATTTTAGTGTATCGAAATCTGCTGTATTAATGTTAATCACTCTAATTGCCGAGGGATTAATTGAAACCTGATCTTTTATTTCATCATACTTTACAGAATCTAAACCATAAACTTCCATAAGTTGTTCCTTTTTATAGAAACCGCCTATACGTTCACGGTACTTTAAAATTCTGGTTGCAAATGCGGGACCAATGCCTTTTATCTGATCCAGCCCGGCAGAATCTGCCTGATTTATTTCAACAATTAGCAGAGCTTTTTTAACATACTCCTTTTTTTCATACTGAAAATCTCTTTTAGTAAAAGGCTGATTTAAGTTTTCAATTGCTACATATGGCAAAAGTTTTTTATACATTTCAGGTGAGATCGTGTACATCCTTTGCAAATCTTGAGGCTTATAAAACTTACCGCCTTTATTTCTATAATTAACTATAGATTGAGCTTGCTTTGGCGATAAGCCCAATGCTTGCCAGCCACCAACATCGATTGTATTAGGATCGAATTTGAATAATTTTGATGACGGCTTATTTATCGAATTTTCAATTCTATCGCGGGTGTAATAAAAACTTTCCTGGTTGGTAATTGTTATTTTTCGAATTGAAGCCAACAAATTGGCGTCATCTTTTTCAACAGGCCTATAATAATTATATGCCAATGGTGTAGCTTTCAGCAACACGATTATCACTATTAAAAGCACTAAGCCATTGAATTCGCCCTTACTGAAACCAAAATGTTTATTGAGCCAAATTCTCATTATATGATATGACGTGTGTATTATAAATATAAATCTTATTTTTGGGATTGCAAAACACTTGCTGTTTAGCAAAAATCAACAACCTAATTATTTTTATGAAGATTATTACTACCTCAGAATTTGCGAAGGCTACGAAGATAGATAAGTTAGGCGTTCCTGGACTGGCAGGTTTGATGATGGAAATCATGAAATTGAACGACATCAATGATGTTTTCTCTCAAAATCAGCACTTTAAAGGTTTGGAGTTTGTAGATAAGATATTAGAAACGATTGGCGTATCTATTGATTTTGACGAGGATGAACTTAACAGCATCCCCAAAACCGGGCCATTTATAGCTATTGCAAATCATCCTTATGGTGGCGTTGAAGGCTTGGCTTTAGTAAAACTCCTGTGCACCGTACGCCCGGATGCGAAAGTTATGGTCAACTTCATTTTAAAAAAAATACCTAACCTCGATGAATTTTTTGTTGCCGTTAACCCTTTTGAAAACGTACAACACTCTTCAAGCATTAGCGGTTTAAAAACAACTTTCGATTTATTACGAAACGGAACGCCAATTGGGATTTTCCCGGCTGGTGAAGTTTCCACCTTCAAATTAGACGCCCAACAGGTAACCGACAGAATGTGGCATCCGGTGGTCGGGAAATTAATTGCTAAAGCCAAAGTGCCTGTTGTACCAATTTACTTCCACGGTAACAATGGCGTTTTCTTTAATATTTTAAGTTTTATTCACCCAACACTTCGCACAGCGAAATTGCCATCAGAATTTTTAAATAAACATGGGCGCACCATCCGAGTGAGAATTGGAAAAGCAATTGGGCTTGATGAAATCTCTCATATGAATAAAACCAACAAGCTAATGGACTTTTTAAGAGCTCGTACTTATGCTTTAGGCGTTGGTTTGGATACCGAGAAAAAACTTTTCAATCCGCTTAAATTGTTTAAGATTAAGAAAAAACCTGTAGAAGTAATCGAAGAAACTTCGAGGGTTTTGATTAAGGAAGAAGTAACCACTTTAGAAGATTTTAAAGTGTGGACCGAAAAAAACTACGAAGTTTATATTGTTCCAACTCTAAAAATTCCAAACATTTTAAGGGAAATTGGCCGTTTAAGAGAAATTACTTTCCGTGAGGTTGGTGAAGGAACCAATAAGAAAATCGATTTAGATAATTACGATATTTATTACAACCACTTATTCATCTGGGATAAGGATTTGGAAAACATTGTTGGTGCCTACCGGATAGGGAAAGGCGACGAGATATTGGAGAGCATGGGTCGCCGTGGCTTTTATCTTTCAGAATTATTTAAAATGAAAGACCAGTTTTACCCAATGCTGAGGCAAGGAATTGAGCTTGGCCGCTCCTGGATCAGAAAAGAATATCAGGGTAAACCGCTGCCTCTTTTCTTACTCTGGAAAGGAATTCTTAAATATCTTATCGATAATCCGCAATATCGTTATATGTTTGGCCCGGTAAGCATTAGTAACAGTTTCTCGAAATTTAGTAAGGCGTTGATTGTAGATTACATTACAAAAAACCACTTCGATTACGAAATGGCGAAATATGTAAAACCAAGAAATAAATTTAAAGCGGATTTGCTACCCATTTCAACCGATACTTTGGTTGATAGCAGTGACTCTTTCAAAGATTTAGATAGCATAATTGGCGATATTGAAAACTCGCACATCAAAGTTCCTGTATTATTAAGACAGTATATGAACCTGAACGCAAAAATCATCTCATTCAATATCGACCCTAAATTTTCTGATTGTCTGGATGGATTCTTAGTGGTTGATACCCACAATATACCACCCGAAATGCTCGAAAAGCTAGGCAAGAACTTTTAATTGTAAAACGAAAAACCCGGAAATCCATCCGGGTTTTTTCTTATCAACTAACCTAAACTTTTATAAATACTAACCAAATATTTATGCCACAAATATGAGGTTATCGCATTATCTTAATATTAAGCGAATGTTATAAAATCAACGATTTTGTAATGGGAAATCAATATTTGAAAAGGCTTATAAACAAAAAGGAAATGCAGCCATTTTAACTGCTGCAAATCCTTTTCACTCATTCGTTCATAATTATATACGATGCGCATATGCATTTGGTTTTTTATTAAAAAACATTTATAACTGAATAACAGCAACATAGTAACCGTATATTAAAGCCTTGTTAACAATTTTCAATCTATTAACATAAAGAAATTGTTGCTTTATTATTAATTATAAGTAAATTTAATATTACCAAATATTTTAAATTGAAAAATAAAGCCAGTAAATATTGTTCGATCGCAGTTTTATGCTTTTGCTTAATGTTTTCATTTATTAAAATGAAGGCCGAAAACTATTCGTTCGAATTTTACAACGGCACCTTTAATTTCAGCGCAGATTCTTCTATTATTATAAATACCCCAGTTAGCGCAACCGCCGAAACTGTTAAAAACTTTTACCGTAAACTTAATGATGGAAATTACCTTAGCCTAACTACTGCCTTAATTGCTTACAAGGAAAAATATAAACTTAACGATTGGATTTATTATCAGCTTATTCGTAAAACTGCTGAAGCGATAAGTCCGAAGACCAGAAATTATAGCCGTTATACACTTTACAAATGGTTTTTACTTAACAAATGCGGCTATGATGCAAGATTAGCGGTTGGCAATGGACAAATCATTTTCTATGTTAAAAATAGTGAAGACATTAGTGATATTCCCTTTTTTATGATTGACGACCGAAAGTACATGTGTTTAAATTATCATGATTATGGAAAGTTATTTCAAAAGGCTAACGCATATAAACCCGTCAACATTTCAATTCCTGAAGGCGTAAATGCATTTTCTTATAAAGTTACCAGATTGCCGGATTTTAAACCCGATAGTTACATAGAGAAAGATGTGGACTTTAGTTACAAACAAAAAACCTATCATTTTAAACTAAAGGTTAACAATGATGTTCAGGCAATTTTTGCTAATTATCCTGGTGTCGACTTCGAATCTTATTTTAATATTCCTTTAAGCAGAGAAACTTATAGCTCATTAATTCCCATACTTAAAAACAATGTAAAAATCCTTGACCAGAAAAAGGGTGTTGATTATTTAATGCGATTTACGAGATACGCTTTTTTGTATGAAAACGACCAGGAGAACTTTGGCAAAGAAAAACGCTTATCTCCAGAGCAAACGCTGCTAAACAAGTATAGCGATTGCGATGACAGGGCCGCATTATTTTTCTATCTTGTAAAAGAAATATACAACTTGCCTATGGTTGCCCTGCTCTACCCCACCCATTTAACTATGGCCGTTCAATTTGATAAACCTGTTAAAGGTGATTACCTTATTTATAAAGGAAAGAAATACGTGTTCTGTGAGCCTACACCACAATCACAAGATTTAAAAGTTGGACAACTTGCTACCCAACTGAAAAACGTTGAGTACAAAGTTGTTTACAATTACGATCCAATGAAGTGATTTAGGAAGTTAATTCCAGGTTAATTCTATGTTAATTAAAGGTTATTAAATTAATAAGACCGCTGCAATTGGCTTATTTTAGGCTATTTTTATCTTCAATTAAAAATCATTTCTTATGCAGCCAGTAATTTATAATGTTTTAAAAGAATACTTTACCGAAATACATTCTAATCCGATTAAAGCCCGGATTATGTCGCCGATTAATAAGGAAGATATTTTTGTATTTCAAACCAGCTTGTACTATAAAAATTATAATAGTAATGATGCGTATGAACCTTCAGCATCATTTACCTCCTTCGCAACAGCAGAAAGACATTTACTTCAATACCTGGAAGAGTTTCAGAGTGCTTTGGATATGGGCGGAAGCATAGCAAAAGGTTCGATAATTTAACGGTCTTACATCTTATCCTCTGAATGTTTTTCCGGTTCCAAATCGTTTTGGATAACATCTTTTTCAAATCCCTTCTCATCTTTTTTATTTCTTCGAAGAAATAAAACTAACAGGATTATAATAATAAAAACAACGCCTGCTATAACTAGATAGTTTATATTCATGGCTTAATGTTTAAGTAAAACGGCAAATTAAATTTAAACAAAATTAGCTGCTTGTTAATCATTCACCAACCACTTAACATAATCATAATATTAACTTAACATCGCGATATTTTATCTTTGAGAAAATACTGATTGTTAAATGAAGAAGAATAAATCAAAGTCGAAAAACCACTCGACAAGCAAAAAATTACGTAAAGAGTTAGAGTCGAAATTAGCAACTGCTATCAGCGAAATCGTTAGTCAGTTTGGCAAAGCAAAAAAAGCAGATAAAGTTATTGAGAAGTTTGCAAAGCAGCTTTCAAAAAAAATAAGTATTATTCCTCTGGAAGATTCAATGGCTCCATTTATTAAAGAAGAACGAGATTCACCTATCGTAGCAAAAACAAAAGTTGCAAAACCAACTGTTACAAAAGCTTCAGCACCTAAGGCAGCAGAAATTTCAGAATAACATAAACGCAAAAAGCCGGAACAGATTATTGTTCCGGCTTTTTGTATGATAGATCTTTAGGTTCTATTTAACTGCACCAGGTGTAGTATAAGCTAAAGTCTGAGCGTCAACCTCAGCCCAACCCGAAGCCCAGTTTTCTGAACCGAAAGCACCTTTGTAAGCTACCGGTGTAAAGAATGAACCTGATACTTTCGCATTTGTGAAAGCTGCGCCAGTAGCTGCAGGCGAACCACTCAATAAAGTGAAATTAGCCGTTCCTAAAGTTGCACCAGAACCGAAATCGCTGAAGTATAAGTAAGGATTAGTGTATAATGCTGAAGCAAAAGAACCTTGAGCAAATGTATTCTCTAAACGTAATTTAGCTTCTATCGCCGCAGCTGCAGCCGCGTTGCTCACAGAAACCTCTGTAGTTTTTGTACCGTAAATTAAGTTGTTTGCGATAACCATACCGCCACTTGTAAAGTTTGCTGAAGTAGAATTAGCAGTTACAACCTTAGTATCATCGATGTATAAACCGATTGGGAAACCAGCAATTACAGAGTTTAAAATACTTATCGAAGAGTTACGGCGGATCTGAGCACCATGGTAAAAGTTTGCGTTGAAAGAACCGCCACTAGCTTTAATCGGACCTAGAACAGTTACGTTGGAGAAAACTGCAGCTGTTTTTGGTGTTTGATCAGTTCCTGTTGCATTGTTATCAGATTCAAAACCATTCGACTGAGACTGATCGGCAACTGTAGAAACGCGTTGTGCCAAAGCAAACTGAACATTACCTGAGTAACCAAAATCTGTATCGAAATCATCATCCCAGGTACCAATAGCCAATAAATGTTTTGCATTTACTGTACCGCCAAACCATTCGAAAGCATCATCGCCAGAACGATAAACCTGAATGTAATCAAGTGTTGTACCATTACCAACACCGCCCATTGTTAAACCATTAATTTCATTATCAACCGAATAAGCAATACCTGCATATTCGATACGAACATATTTCATTGTACCAGAATTGTCGGCTGCATCAGTACCACCATAATAAATGTAAAGTTTTTCGTCTTTACCGGTTGGCTGAACTAAACCACCTTCAATTTTAACATCTGTACCTTGATTTACTGGTGCTTTACCTAATAAAATAACACCACCCCAATCACCCTGACTACGAGCGCCTGATGCTAAAGCCGAGGTGAAAACAATTGGTTTATCAACCGTACCGGTAGCATTGATTTTAGAACCACGTGTTACAATTAATGTACCTTTTGTAGCCTTATCCCCTTTGATAATTGTGCCAGGCTCAATGGTTAATGTTGCGCCGTTGCTAACAAAAACAAATCCTTTAAGTAAATAAATTTTGCTTGCAGACCACGTAGTATTTGCTGAAATCTCTCCGGTTACTTCAACAACATTCGTTGCTGTACCGCCAGGTGTCTCTGTAGAAGGTCCTTCTACAATTACATTCTTCTTACAAGAAGTCGAAAATAAAACTACTGATAAGGCAAGTAGTATAAATTGGTTTTTCATTTTTTTTGCTTTAATATTTTTTTTACAAATAGAGATTTTTAACTTTTCTTCAGGATTAATATCCTGTTACCATATTGTTAATGATTAGAATGTATAGTTGAATGATAATGAAATATTGGTTCCTGACCTGTACGATGAGAAGGTTTCGTCTCCACCATTACCTACACTGCCATTATATTTTTTATCGCCATTGTAATCGAAGTAAATGATACTCCTCTGATTAAGAATATCACCAGCGTTTAACTTAAATTCACCTTTTGATTTAAGCACTTTGTAGCTAACCTGAAGGTCGATTACATCTCTTGGGTTTTCCCATGTACTCGGAAAGTTGATACCACTTGCCTGAACAATTCTTCTGCCGATTTTATTGTAAAGAATATTTAAATTAAGCTTATTGTCCAAAGCGCTATGTTGCAAACCTGCATTGATTACGTACGGAGACTGACCAACCATTGGGCGGGTTTTATCAATATAGTTCTGATCGGTAGGGTTGGTAACTTTCGATTTGATTAACGATAAGTTAACATAGGCCGTTGTATTTTTAAAGAAGTTACTACCAGCGATGAAATTTAAATTTTTTCTTCCTTCAAATTCTAAACCATAAGTATATGCCTTTGGTGTATTGAAGAACGATACATCAGGTGTTGACAAAACATCATAACGATAAGATTCAATTGCATTTGTAAAGTGCTTATAGAAAGCAGAAACCGAAAACAACTGACCAGCCTCAGGATAAATTTCATACCTGATGTCGGCGTTATCAATTAATGAACGTTTCAAATTTGGGTTACCAGTAATGTTACCTAATAATTCATAGTCATAATATGATGAAAGCGATAACTCTCTAAACTCGGGTCTTGCCAGTGTGCGGTAGTAAGATGCACGTAAGTTTGCTTTTTTAGTTAAGCTGTAAGTCAAGTTAACTGATGGCAAAACATCAACTTGTGAATCATCAACATAAGTCTTACTAATGCTCATTACTTTTACATTGTAGCTCTCTACTCTTGCACCATAAACCGCCCTGAAGCTTTCACCAAACTTTTGATCTAGCATTACGTAGCCATAATTAGTAAATGAATTTGCTTTATAGCTATCCAGTTCACCACCAACTTCTGCTAGTCTATACACACCTGATTCGAATAAGGATTGAGAAAATATCTGATTAACCGGCAGGCTTCTGATTTGCGTTTGCAAATCGGGATTGTTTGTTATTAATTCAGCACCAATAAAACGGGCAGTAAAATTTCTATCGCGATACTGAGAACCTAAGCCAACTTTAAAAGTAGTCGACGCATCAAACAATTTAAACGGCGTGCTGTAGTTTACATCGCCAGCATAAATATCTTCATTTAAATCTGAGAATAACCTTGTGTTATCCTTACCTAACGAAGTAATGTTTGCCTGGTACAACACACTTGGGTCGTTCTGGGCGGCCAAAGGTTTAGTATAGTTAATCTTTAATTGATTTGGCTGGTTGTTACCAATATTACTGTAAGATGCAGTCCATTTCAATTTGTTATTACCTTCGCCAATCTGGTGGTCACCTTCTAAAGTTGTTTTAAAAAGTGATTTCTGCATAATATCGTAAGCATAAAAACGGTTTAAAGCGTTACCATCTTTTATACCTGTCCTTTCTGCATAAGTATCATCATAATTCCTGTTGTAAATATTTTTGAAACTGATTTTATTTTTTCCGAATGAGTAGGCAAAGTTTGCTAAACCACCCAGATTGGTTGAAAATTTATACTGATTATCAGTATAATTGTAAACGTAAAAATTACGTTCAACATCCTGATTTATCGTTTGAGCATTTCTATAAGTTGCAGAAATTAAGGCACCAAATGTATTTCCACTCTCAAAATGCTTAACTCTACCTAAACTCAACTGATAATTTTGTGTGGGCAATGCAGATCTGTTTTTTACTGTTAAATCATTTGGCAATGATTTCAATGCTGCAATATTTTTAGAGCTTGTAAGTGTTCCTTTAGCTACCTGTTCGCTGCTTGGAAAATTTTCGGCTAGTTGTTTAGAGCCATCTTCAAATCCCAAATAATTCTGAACATTTTTCTTTGTGGCCAAGAAATCCTTAAAAGTAGATTGACTATTGTAACCGTAACCTACACCCAATGAAAGAAAGTTTTGGTCTGGAATATCTTTTGTTACGATTTGAACGGCACCACCGGCAAAATCTGCTGGAAGATCAGGTGTGGCCGTTTTGCTAATGGTAATTTTATCAACCAGGTTAGATGGAACAATATCGAAAGAAAATGCTTTTTTATTTGCTTCAGTGCTTGGAAGGGTCGAATTATCCAAAGTGGCTGTATTATAACGGTCGCTTAAACCACGAACAATAACGAATTTATTATCCTGAATCGTGGCCCCGCTAACACGTTTCAAAACATCGGAAGTATTTCTATCCGGCGATTTTTTAATTTGTTCACTTGAGATACCATCAGAAATCAGCGTACTATTTTTTTGCTGTGCATATAAAGTATTGATAGATTCTTGCTTAAAGCTGGCTTTAACCACAACTTCGCCAAGATTTTGTCCACTTGCTTCGCTCAGGGTTACACTTAGATTGGTTACAGCCGGAGATTTAACTTCGATATCTGAAACTTCTTTAGTTTGATAACCTACATAAGAAAATTCTAGTGTGTATTTGCCATTCGCCATGGCCTGTAAGGTGTATTTTCCATCAACATCTGTTGAAACACCTTTAGTTGTACCTTTAATTTTAACGGTTACGCCAATTAAAGTTTCACCTGTTTTAGTGTCTGATACAACGCCTGAAATTTTACCGGTTTGAGCATAAGCGGCTATGCTTAGAAATAAAACCAGCATTGTTAATGCTGCGCTTTTAAAAAGTTTGAGTGAGTTCAATTTGCCTGTATTTAATTTTAGGCAAAGCTATTACCACAATGTTAGCTATATGTTAGATGTTAATTAAGCTTTGTTTAGCTAAAGGTTAATTTAATGTTAATGGCTTTCAGTTTAGTATTTAATACCTACTTTCTTGCAAATGAAGTGCAATAACCATATCGGCCCAATTAACAGGAATTTAACATCATCCAGAAAAGATGGTTTTTTACCTTCGATTTTATGCCCAATAAATTGACCAATCCAGGAAATAACAAAGATGATTAAACAAACCAACCAAACAGAAGGACCACCCGTTTTTTCCAGTTGCTCTAATGATACGATTCCCCAACTCATAAGAAATACAAGAATTAACATCATATAAGAGAGCACAGGCGACAATCGGTAATAGTAGTAAATTGAAAAGGCAATTAAAAAGGATGCCCAGTTAACAAATCCGTTATACTTGCCTAGAAACCCCAAATGAGGAAATGGAATTGACCAGACCAATCCAAGCAAGCTGAATATAATAAGCGGCACACAAATCCAATGTATAATTTCATTGGTGTGGTTGTTGTGGCTTTCCTGGTATTTATCAAAATAAACATCTACCGGGCGCTTTAATTCAGTTTTTTTAGTTTGCTTGCTCATTATGTAAAAATAAAAAAAGCGATGGAATATCCATCGCTTTTAATTCTGTTTATTATTATCAGTACGCTATTTTGCGAAAGCCACCGAACGGGTTTCTCTGATAACCGTAACTTTAATCTGACCCGGATAAGTCATTTCCGTTTGAATACGGGTAGAAATATCAGCCGCTAATAATTCAGCTTGCGCATCAGTAATTCTTTCGCTTTCTACAATAACACGAAGTTCTCTTCCCGCCTGTATGGCAAAAGTTTTCTCAACCCCCGGATAAGAAAGAGCAAGTTCCTCCAAATCCTTTAAACGTTTAATGTAACTTTCTACAACTTCTCTACGGGCACCCGGACGAGCACCAGAAATTGCATCACAAGCCTGAACAATTGGCGAAATCATCGAAGTCATCTCGATTTCATCGTGGTGAGCACCAATGGCATTACATATTTCAGGGTGTTCTTTATATTTTTCTGCAAGCTGCATACCTAAAATTGCGTGTGGCAATTCAGGGTTATCATCAGGTACTTTACCAATATCATGAAGTAAACCAGCACGTTTAGCCATCTTCGCATTTAGGCCTAATTCTGCTGCCATAGTGGCACAAAAGTTAGCAACCTCACGCGAGTGATGAAGAAGGTTTTGTCCGTAAGAAGAGCGGTAACGCATACGGCCAACCATACGAATTAGCTCAGGGTGTAATCCATGTATGCCTAAATCGATAACGGTACGTTCACCAATCTCAACGATTTCATCTTCAATCTGCTTTTTGGTTTTAGCAACAATTTCTTCAATTCGGGCCGGGTGAATACGACCGTCAGTTACCAAACGGTGTAAGGCCAAACGGGCAATTTCACGTCTTACCGGGTCAAAACCCGATAATATAATCGCTTCAGGGGTATCATCAACAATAATCTCAATACCTGTTGCTGCTTCTAAAGCACGGATATTTCGTCCTTCCCGGCCAATAACGCGGCCCTTAATTTCGTCACTTTCAATGTGGAAGATAGAAACAGAATTTTCAATAGCTGCCTCAGTTGCTGTACGCTGGATGGTTTGAATAACAACTTTTTTAGCCTCTTTACTTGCGGTTAGCTTTGCTTCATCAACAATGTCTTTTACCTGCATCATTGCCTGTGTACGGGCTTCCTGCTTAAGGTTTTCTACCAGTTGAGCTTTGGCTTCTTCGGCAGAAAGGCCTGCAATTGTTTCAAGCTGTTTAAGGTGCTGGTGCTTTAAAACTTCAACCTCTTCTTGCTTTTTAACAGCAAGATCAGTTTGCTTTTCTAAATGAACTTTTTGTTTATCAAGTTCCGCTTCCTTTTTATTGAAGTTTTCCATACGCTGATTAACAGATTGTTCTTTCTGTTTCATCGTATTTTCGCGTTGGTTTATGGTGTTGTTTTTGGCATTTACTTCTTGCTCATGCTCCGCCTTAAGTTGCAAAAACTTTTCTTTTGCTTCTAAAAGTTTGTTCTTTTTTAAAATTTCAGCATTATTCTCTGCATCTTTTAAAATTTTTTTAACCTTGTTTTGTGCTGCAACTTCCTGCTGTTTAAGCAAGTTGCGCAGCAGGAACCTGCCTACTGCTATACCGATACCTAAGCCCGCTATAAGGGCAAATATGTATCCTAGAATTTCCGTTATCTCCATTTTGTTTTTTAAGTAAAAAAAAACCGCAACTAATTTTTTTAAAGTCTCATCATTTTAAACCTCAACTAAGCATAATTGGGATTTAAGCCATTTTCAGGTGCCATAGCAGATGAAATACGCCCTCTTAACCCCATAGATATTGAAGTGTTAAGTTTTATAAATTTGAAACTCAAAAAACTAGCCACGGCTATGTTTTTATGCTAATAATATTAAGTTGTCACCTTGGAAACCTTGTTCCTGCATATTTTTTACCAGATGCCGGCCCATGCCCAGATGACGAAACCTTAAAAAGAACGAACCTTATTTTGAAAAGAAATTACCTAGTAAAACATCTAATTCTTCAACTTTATCAGCAACTGCAGTATCCTGGCTTTGTACTTTATTTTCCGTTCTTAATACTGCCGTTGCATAATGCAACACTGCCATAGAAAGAAGATCCTGCTTATCTCTGACCGCATAATTATCCTGATAATCTTTTATGCGCTCATTAATCATTTTTGCTGCCCGTCTCACAATTTCTTCCTCTTCCATATTAACCTTTAAAGGGTAAATACGGTCGGAAATAGTTATCTTAATAGAGATTTCTCCCATTGTTAGCTTAGTTTCTGATTTTGTCTCATTACTTATTTTTTAAGCAATGCGATACTTTTATCAATCTCCCGCACAAAATCGTTAATTTTTTGTTTAATATCAAGCGACTTCTCGCTTGCACCTTCAATACTTTTGGCAAGTTTGGTAACCCTCAGTTTTTCTTCGAGCTCGCCGTGTTTGCCTTTAAAAGTATCAAGCGCAACTTTTAACGATTGATTTTCAAGCTTTAATAAATCATTTTCTTCCTGCAAAGCATTACACAACTCGATTACCCGCGTTGTATTTTGTATTACCTTATCTAATTGATCTGCAACAGAAGCCATGAATTTATTTCTAAAAATACGAATTTAAATTTTATTTCCTAATTTCTGCACCCGCTTGTTGCGTAAAATTGGCGATTAGTTTTTGTATGGTATTTTCAATCTGCTTATCAGTAAGTGTTTGCTCTTCATCCTGGAGAATGAAATTCAGCGCATAAGATTTTTTACCCTCAGGCAACTTGTCTCCTTCATAAACATCAAAAACACCAACCTCTTTAATCAGTTTTTTATCGGTTTTAAAAGCAATCCCTTTTAATAAATCGAAGGTAACCGCTTTATCAACCAACATCGATAAATCTCTTCTTACTTGTGGGTATTTTGAAACCTCTTTATTCACAATCTTATTTTTCTTTACGATATCAAGCAATCCTGCCCAATCAAAATCGGCATAGAAAACTTCAGCATTTACATCGGCTTGTTTTCTATCTGCTTTTGTGGCCGCACCAAAACTTACCAAAGTTTTATCTCCGCGGAAGTATTTGATTCCGTAAGCAAAATTCTCATCCTGCAAAGCATCCGATTGAAAACCTGAAATACCTAAACGGGAAATAACAGCATCAACGGCAGCCTTAAGATTATAAAATGAAGCCGATTTTGTGCTTTGATTCCATTGTTCACTTTGTTTAGCACCTGAAATTAACAGTAATAACCTCGGGCGTTCGACATATTTCTCATTAATTAAGTGGTAAGTTTTACCATATTCATAAAACTTAACATCGGCATTTTTACGGTTCTGATTATAAGCAACACTTTCCAGCGCCGGCATTAATAAACTTTGGCGCATAACATTTAAATCGCTACTTAAAGGATTTAAAATAAATACAGCCTCATCTAAATTTTTAGAGTAGGCAGATTTTGTTAACGAATTACACCAGATTTCGGCAAAGCCGTTTGCCGTAAGCATATCGGCAATAACATTCTGGGTATTTTCCTTATCAGGTCTTGAGCTGTTTGAAAGGGATGCGTTTATTTTCGTTGGAATTGAGATATTATTATAGCCATAAATACGTAAAACCTCTTCAGTAACATCACACTCACGGGTAACATCCACTTTGAAAGAAGGCACCCGCAGGGCTAAAGTATCATCTGAGGTATTGGTGGCCGAAATACCTAAAGCGGTAATGATGTGTTTAATCTCTGCCGATGGAATGTTGGAACCAATTAACTTATTAATATTGGTGAAGCTTACTTCAAACTCGAAAGGCTTAATGTGACTTGGATAAATATCAGAAACTGATGATGAAATTTCCCCACCGGCAAGTTCCTTAATTAAAATTGCAGCGTATTTTAATGCGGTAACCGTGATTTCAGGGTCGGTACCACGTTCAAAACGGAAAGATGCATCGGTTTTTAAACCGTGTCTTTTAGCTGTTTTACGAACAGAAACAGCATTAAAGTAAGCACTTTCCAAAAACACATTTTTAGTGTTTGTATCAACACCCGAAGTTTTACCTCCGAATACACCTGCAATACACATTGGCGCTTCGGTGTTGCAAATCATTAAATCATCAGCACTTAATTTGCGTTCCACATCATCTAGTGTTATAAATGGTGTGCCTTCGGCAACCTTTTTTACCAAAACTTTTCCACCGGCAATTTTATCCGCATCGAAAGCATGTAAAGGCTGCCCTAAACCATGTAAAACATAGTTGGTAACATCTACAACATTATTAATCGGACGTAAGCCGATAACTTTTAATTTATCTTTTAACCAGTCTGGCGAATCAGTTACGGTAACGCCAGAAATGGTAACGCTGCTGTAACGCGGGCAGGCTTCTAAATCCTCCACTTCAACTGGAATGATTAAATTTTCATTATCAACTTTAAATGAAGATAAATCGGGCATTTCATATTCAGTTCTGAAATAAGCAGCCAGGTCTCTTGCAACGCCTAAATGTGAAGCTGCATCAGCCCTGTTAGGTGTTAAACCGATTTCAAAAACGTGGTCGTCATTTAACTGAAAATGTTCTTTAGCAAGTATACCGATTTCAGTATGCGCAGGCAAAATCATAATTCCATCGTGAGATTTACCTAAACCAATTTCATCTTCAGCACAAATCATCCCTTGCGATACTTCGCCCCTTATCTTCGATTCCTTGATTTTAAAAGGCTCACCTTCCAAAGGGTAAACCGTTGTACCAACCGTAGCAACGACTACTTTTTGTCCGGCAGCTACATTTGGCGCACCGCAAACAATCTGCAGATTTTCTTTACCGCCAACATTTACAGTGGTTACACGCAAACGATCGGCGTTAGGATGCTGAACGCAAGTTAAAACCTCACCAATAACTAAACCCTCAAGTCCGCCAGCAACAGGCTGCACTTTATCAATGCTTTCTACTTCCAAACCTACATTGGTTAGGATTAAAGAAAGTTCCTGAGGGGTTTTATCTATCTGAACGAATTGTTTTAACCAGTTATATGATATTTTCATTGAGTTAACATTGTTTTATTTGCAATGATGCTATGGTCATTTTCTCATTCGAAATGAATGGGTAAATCACCAAGGTTTCATTTTTATTGAGATTTGAGATTCCAGAAAGGATATTTGAGGAGTACATTACCTTAAATAGCTGTTCAGGAATTATAAAGCGCAAAGATATTATTTAAAGCGCAAAGCAGAAAGCCAAACGCACAATCTTGACAGAATAAATTGATTAGTGGTTGATACTTAGGTTTGACAAGATGACTGCACAGGCACCGGCACCGATTACCAGCATAATTACCGAAGCAATGATTAAGCGTAAGGCGGGTTTGAGGGGTTGGTTTTTCGTCGATTTTACGATGAGCTGAATGATGCCGACCAAAAAAAGCAGCACAACAATAACCCAGTAAATGATAAAGCCTTCCATTTTATTAACTGTTTGCTAAAATAACAGCACAGGCACCAAAACCGATAACCACCATTATTACTGAGGCGATGAGGAGCCTTAGGCCTGGCTTTATAGGTGTGTTGTTTGAAGCCGCAACAATCATCATAATAATGCCGACCACAAATAAAACTACTGCCGCAAGCCCATAAAGTATCAGAAAAAAGAACAGCATACTATCTCATATTTAATTCAGCCCTGATGGCATCGATTTTATTATCGCGGTAAAAGATATTCATCGTTTCAAATGGAACCATTTTATATTTCTCACTTACAATGTGCACACATGATTTCTTCACTGCCCGAACATCAAAGTCAAGCGGATCCATGAAATTCATTATAATAATACGAAAAAGATTGTCATAACTCAAGTTATCAGATTTCACCCGGGGCAAACAGCACATCAGCTCACCAAAGGTATCTTCAGCGCAATCTACCGAAACGCCGGTGCTAAACAGGTTAAGCATGTGTTCTTTTAACTTCTCATCATGCTCAAAAACAATTGTGTTTTTGGAGTTATTAAGTAAATCCTCCGGATTGATGAGGTGCGTCATCGGAATTACTTCATCGCCTATTTTTAAAGCATAAGCCATGCAAAGTGCATCAGGATTGCAGGGAACCGGAATTAAATCCTGTGGCGTAAAAGTTGGGTACTGCTCATAAATTTTCCTGCGAACCTCCGTGAGTGTAATCCGGCCGGCCTGGTCGTTATAATCATCATTTCTGCCGGCAACCTGAGTGGGCTGAAAAGTAACGCCACGAACACATTTTTGTTTCGTAGCATAATCAATTATATCGCCGATTTCACCATCATTCAATCCCTTTTGCAAAGTTACCACCAGCGTTGTTGAAACATTAAACTGGTTTAGGTTGGCAATTGCTTTCCGGCGGACTTCTGTTAAATCCTCTCCTCTTAAACGTGTAAGCACGTCGGCATTAAAACTATCAAACTGTAAATAAATTTCGAAATCGGGCATGTAAGACGCCAGCTTTTCTACGAAGTTAATATCTTTTGCAATCCTTATCCCGTTGGTATTGACCATTAAATGCTTAATGGGCTTGGTTTTAGCTAAATCAAGAATGGCAAAAAAATCAGGATGTACAGTTGGCTCACCGCCAGAAAGCTGAACAACATCGGGTTCGCCTTCATTCGCAACGACCACATCCATCATGCGTTCAAGCTCTTCGAGCGTTCTGTGCCTTCCATAATTTGGTGAAGACATGGCGTAGCATGTTGGGCAGGCAAGGTTACACCTGTCGGTTACCTCAATAACTGTTAAACACGAGTGTTGCTCATGGTCGGTACATAAGCCGCAATCGTATGGACAGCCATAATGCACTTTGGTATTAAACTTAAGTGGCATTTCCGATTGCTTATTGTAATTTCTTATTTGCTTGTAATACTCCACATCATCTGCAATCATCACCTTACTAGCTCCGTGTACCTTACAGTTCTTAAGCATAAAAACCTTTGCATCCTGAAAAACAATTTTTGCATCACAAAGCATTAGGCACTCCGGGCAAAGGCTCTTGGTGTAATCGTAATAAATATAATCTCGTGTATTTGCCATATCTTAAGCTTTTTCGGTAAAGGCAGATTTAAATATTCTTGTGATGAATTTATAATAATAAAGAAAAATAAACAATGCCGACCAATGAATGCTGCTTAAATTTAAGAATAATGACTCATATGGCTTTAGAAATTCGATGAGAAAGCGAAAAAGAAAATACAGAACCATTAAAAGTTTAAACCGGTCGCCATTTAACATCGCTGCGTTTTTAAGCACCCTGAAAAGCACAAATAATGTGATTAGAAACAACATTTCATAAAGCATGATTGGGTGTCTTTTAATGCCATCACCTAAATCCATCCCTGCAAAGAAAGTTGTTGGCAGGCCATAAGTTGGTTCATCAATCCCCATAGAAAAACACCCGATGCGGCCGATAAACAGGGCAATTAGAATTGGGGTAACATATAAATCGCCCGAAGCAATGTTAACGCCGATAATTTTTTTTATCAGTTCAACACCAAAAAGGCCTCCAAGCAAGCCTCCAACAATGGTTTTGCTTTGGTAAAGTGTAAAAAAAGTGATGTGATTTAGTTGGCCCGGCGTTTCAAGAATGGCGACAACCCTCGACCCGATTAAGGCGCCAAGCATTGCCCCAAGCATTATCCACAGGCGATTTTCATCCGAAATCGGATCAGCTGTGCCTTTTTTAAGGTAATAATAAACCCTAATACCAACTATAAAAGCTAAGGTTTCAAAGATATAGTGGTAATGGTAAAATTCACCAAAAAATTGAAACTTAAAAGGAAATAGATGGTTCGCGTTCAATAATTATTTAAAGAAAAGCCTTACAAAAACAGGCAAATGGTCTGAAAAATATCTTTTGTCTTTACTATCGCTAAGTACAGCAAACTTTTGAACTTTAAAGCCATTATTTACAAAAATATAATCGATGCGATTTTTTAATTCACTATTGAAATCAAAAGCATTAAATGTACCCGACGGGCCATAAGGGGCTTCAGCCGAAATTTCCTTAGCATCCTGAAGGAAAGATTTTATGGTTGCAATAGCCTCGGTTTCCGGCGTCACATTTAAATCGCCGGTATAAACTACCGGTAATTTTGGTGCAATTTCCTGTATTTTTTGTTTAATTAACTTTGCGGATTCTATTCTTGCTTTAACGCCAACATGATCATAATGGGTGTTAAAAACAATAAATTCCTGTTTGTTAACCTTATCATATAGCTTAACCCAGCTGCAAATGCGGGGCAAAACTGCATCCCAGCCTTTCGATGGTACGTTTGGTGTTTCAGACAACCAGAAAGTGCCACCATCTTTTTTGTTAAACCTGGTTTTATCAAAATAGATAGCTGAAAATTCGCCTTTGCGTTTGCCATCATCACGGCCAACACCAACAAAATCAAAATTCGTATTTTCACTCAATGCGTCGAACTGGTCTGCCAGGGCTTCCTGCACGCAAAGAATATCAGCATCATGAAATTTGACCAATGCCTTAACATTGTCTTTTCGGTTGGGCCAGGCATTAATTCCATCGCCAGGATTATTGTAACGAACATTGTAAGTAATGATGTTAAGCGGGGTTTGTTTTTTTTGTGCAAAAACTGCAAGGCCAAAACATAAACTAAAGGCAAAAGTTATAAAGGTTTTCATGGCGGCAAATTACAAAATTGTTCTTTTGCTAAATTGATTTAGTGTTAAGTTAAAATTGTTTTATGGTTAAAATTAAGCTGACCAATACCAGTCAACTAGCAGACTGGTAAAGGATTTTTCTTTAGCAGAAACTAGACAAGACTACTGGCTCGTTTTATGTTTTAAAGTTCTTATCTACCCCTAAGAGCTGCGTTTATTTGCTGTTTTCTCATGATGTTTATAAAAACAGATAAGGGATTTTTTCGATTGTTTGCCAACCATGCAAACAATTTATTGACATATCTGTATTGTAAACGTGTAAGTTATGATTCCGTTGCAAACCATCGGTCTAAGCGTTAGACGCTGCTAAATATCACAATAAAACTTAAAATTTTTTCCAAAAAAACCTGCCCTCGTTCGGCCTTAAAATGGGAATAGAAATTAACAAGAATGGGCATGAGCCTAAAACACCAGGTCGATTAGCCAACTGGTTCATTGGGCTTTACGATGTTTTTGGGTTTATCGCAAGATTTTTCAGGGAAGGATTTCTTCCCCCCTATGAGTTTAAGGAACTCATGCGGCAATGTTACGAGATCGGTTACCGATCGGCCCTGTTGATTTCGACCACAGGCTTCATAACCGGCCTGGTGTTCACCAAGCAGTCCAGGCCATCTCTATCGGAGTTCGGTGCCACCTCCTGGCTGCCCTCACTGGTCGGCATTGCTTTACTTCGTACCCTTGCCCCATTATTAACCGGTCTGATTGCCGCAGGTAAGGTTGGCTCGAGTATTGGGGCTGAACTCGGATCGATGAAAGTGAGTGAACAAATCGATGCCATGGAAGTGAGTGCAACCAATCCTTTCAAATTTCTGGTCGTAACCAGGGTGCTTGCTGCAACAATTACAATGCCTATCCTGACTTTTTATACCGCAATGGTTGGTATGCTGGGTGCTCTTTTGAATGTTTCAGTGAATGAAGGGACAAGTGCGACAACTTTTTTTCAAAGCGCACTGGAAAGCATAACGTTTTTAGACATCATTGCTTCAACGATAAAAGCAATTCTCTTTGGTTTCACCATCGCAATTGTGGGCTGCTACCAGGGATACAATTCATCGAAAGGAACAGAAGGTGTTGGCAAGGCGGCCAATTCTGCAGTTGTTACGGCAATGTTTCTGATTTTCATAGAAGAAGTCGTATGTGTGCAAATCTTTAGTTTATTTAATTCATAACGCAACTATGGTATCGAAAAAGGCAACCGATTTGCAAAGCGATAAAGTCATTGAGATTTCCGGGCTTGATAAAGCCTTTGGCAGTTACAAGGTGCTGGAAAATGCGTCACTGAATCTACATAAAGGGGAAAATCTTGTCGTATTAGGTAAAAGTGGTACAGGCAAATCTGTATTGATCAAAATAATTGTTGGCTTACTTCGTCCCGATAATGGAAAAGTAATTGTTCTTGGCGAAGATGTTGATGAAATTACCTACAAAGAACTCCTTGACCTGCGTCTGAGAATTGGATTTTCTTTCCAGAACAGTGCGCTTTACGACAGCATGACGGTAAGGGAAAATCTTGAATTTCCCTTAGTACGCAACAGGAGGGATATGAAAAAAGCAGACGTTGATGCCTTAATTGAAGAGATGCTTGACGCAGTGGGCTTATCTCAAACCATCAACCAGATGCCCTCCGAACTATCCGGTGGTCAGCGCAAGCGAATCGGCATTGCAAGAACATTAATTCTTAAACCAGAAATCATGCTATATGATGAACCTACCGCCGGGCTTGATCCCATTACCTCTAAAGAAATCAACAAACTGATCAATGATGTCCAACAACGTTACCATACCAGCGCAATCATCATCACCCACGACTTAACATGTGCAAAAGAGGTGGGAAACCGGGTAGCGATGTTAAATGACCGTCGTTTCGAGCGCCAGGGCTCTTTTGATGAGATTTTTAACAGCGGAGATGAGCAGGCGCAACCATTTTTTGATTACAATTTTATCCAATAAATATGAACGACAACAAAAAGAAAGTGACAGTAGGCATTTTTATTGCCATAGGGATACTGATATTTGTAGTGGCTGTATTCACCTTGGGAAGCCAGAAAAAAACTTTCGTCAAAAGTTTTACGCTCAGCGTGGTATTCAATGATATCCAGGGCTTAAAAAAGGGTAATAATGTGTGGTTTTCCGGCGTAAAAATCGGAACAATAAAAAAAATAGATTTTTACGGAACCTCACAGGTAAAGGTCGTGCTCAGTATCGAGGAGGATGTCCACAAATACATTCATAAGGACGCTGGCGCAAGCATCAGTGCTGACGGGCTGATTGGGAATAAAATTGTAGTTTTAACTGGTGGTACCCCAAAATTCCCATTTGTTGAAGATGGCGACATGCTCAAGGTAAACACTTCGCTTTCCACGGATGACATTATGAAAACCCTTCAGGTCAATAACAAAAACCTTGTGGATGTGACGGGGGATTTCAAAATCCTTTCCCGTAACTTAATCGATGGGAAAGGCGCTGCGGGTGCACTTTTAAGTGACGAGCAGTTGGCGAAGGATTTTAAATCAATGGTTGCTAACCTTAATCGGACTTCCATTGAAACCTCTAAATCGGCAATGGAACTCAGCACCTTCAGCAAAACAGTGAACACTAAAAATGGACTGATGCATAAAGTTCTTACCGATACGGCTGTCTTTGCTGCATTGGAGCGATCGGTTCAAAGCCTGCAAAAAACCACCGCAAGCGCAAGCGCGATGACTGCAAACCTGGAGGCGGCCTCTGCAAAGCTTAAAACGTCCGACAATACTGCGGGACTGTTGCTAAATGATCAGGCTACTGCACAGCAGGTCAGGCAAATTATGCTAAACCTCCAGAAAGGAAGCAAAAAACTTGACGAAGACTTAGAGGCCTTGCAAAGTAATTTCTTACTACGTGGCTTTTTTAAAAAAAGAGCTAAGGATTCACTGAAAAATAAGAATGATTAATTTGTTCTAAGCGCCTTCCATCTAAGATTAGCATGGAGGGGCTTAAAAATACTACCTGTCGGATTTTCCGGGCGGCCAAAGCTTAGAAACGGACTAACATATTTTACCTATCGGAATTTGCATGAAAAAAGCTTATCATCCGGAATCGCTTTACCTGTCGCGGTGTCGATTGACTCAACAGACTTCCCTTGACGCTTTTTGCTTCTTTACATTAATTTCCGCATCTTGAGGGTATGAAATACAAAATTCTGGTTTAGAAAATAGCTTAGCATTATTTTAAATGAACTGTTTATGAATGGCTTTATTTGCACAGGCTTGTAGCTGAATCGATGAGCAGAAAATTTCGGATAAAAAAAAACGGCACTAACTTAGTCAGTACCGTTTATATATCGTGAAAGGGTAGCTTATTTTAAACCGTTAACGAATTTCGTTAATTTTGATTTGTTGTTAGCTGCTTTGTTTTTGTGGATAACATTTTTCTTTGCCAATCTATCCAGCATTGAAATTACTTTAGGCAATAAATCTGAAGCAGTTTTTTTATCTTCTGCTGCACGTAATCTTTTAATAAAAGTACGGGTAGTTTTTGCCTGATATCTGTTACGTAAACGTTTTGTAGCGTTTGCTCTAATTCTTTTTAATGAAGATTTATGATTTGCCATTTTAATTTAGCCTTTATTTTTTCTTAATCGTTTCCTATAATTCGGGTTGCAAATATAGGATTAATGTTTTTAAAATACAAAACACTTTTAATTTTTTTATAGATTTTTTTTTCACTCTTATTTGCGTCTCAAAAATACAACAATTTTTAACGAAGACGGTGTCCCGCAGTGTAATAAAAATGGCTGGAATATGAAATTGCTGCATTGAAAATGTTATTTTTGGACAAAACGAATTTTGAGTGAAAAAACGAATAGCCATCTTTGCTTCGGGTTCGGGCTCTAATGCCCAAAAACTAATGGAGCACTTTAAACGAAGTACCGATATAGAAATTGCTCTGGTATTAACCAATAATGCAGATGCATACGTATTACAAAGGGCAGACAATTTCGAGATCCCAAGTCATATTTTCGATAAGCACGAATTTTACAAGACTGATGAGGTTATTGACTTGCTCAAAAATCTTGAGATTGACTTTATTGTACTGGCAGGTTTTTTATGGTTGATCCCTAAAAATCTTATTGCTGCCTATCCAGGAAGAATTATCAATATCCACCCTGCTATTTTGCCAAAATTTGGCGGCAAAGGCATGTTCGGCGATAATGTTCATAATGCGGTAATGGCCGCAGGCGAGCCCGAAGGAGGTATAACCATTCATTATGTTGATGAAAATTACGACGAAGGCGAATACATTTACCAGGCAAAATATAAAATAGATAAAAATGACAACCTGGAAATGGTGAAGTTTAAAGGCCAGCAACTGGAACATTTACATTATCCTCGTATTGTAGAAAGCCTTGTTAAAAAAATCAAAAAATAAGTCCTGCAATAGCAATCCTGAAGTAAATAAACGATTATGCTAACCTAAGATAAACCCTAAATTTAAAGAAGAGAGAAGTTTCAGGTTTATCTCTTTGACCGATGATCTTTAAAAATAAATATACTTGATGTCGCATTAAGCAATCCTTCTAGCGGATTGTTATCAGTACTAGTCATAGCAAGGAAAATAATAACTTAACTGTTAACATTCTGCAAATACCCTCGCCAATACTTACATCCATAATTATGGTATGATTTAATGATCGTTAATTATCAAGTTCAGATGAGCGCACACCTTTTCCCGCACAAAACAAAAGAACACAAATTCGCGAAGATGCCCCTTGAAAAAGCAATACAGGAAGCGAGCAACTTTAGGTAATTAAAAAGAAGTGTCAGATGCTCACTCGGGATCAAACTAAATTTTTGCATCAGGATTGCTGCATACGCGAGCATGACGAATTGGGAACGGCCGCATACATGCCTAAGTCAAGCACTCAATCAAACAGATTGCCACAGCCTGCTAAAAACAAGCATTGCAATGACGACTTATGAGAATCTGGTTCTAAAAAATTCCCGGCGAAACTTGTGTAACGCGGTTTAATAAATGGGGTTTGCTGAATGCCACGGTAACGAAAAATGCCCCACATTGGCGGTATAAATGGCTGAGATGACAACCAGCTCATTGAATCGTTTTTTTACCTATTAACATAACAAAAAAACAATCCTGTTTTACTACCTTTGCGGCTCAAAATTTACAGTAGAATGAGTCAATCCATTAAAATCAAAAACGCTTTAATTTCAGTATATTATAAAGATGGTTTAGCACCACTGGTAAAATTGTTAGCCGCTCAAGGTGTGCAACTATTTTCTACAGGAGGTACCGAGCAGTTTATCAAAGATTTAAACTTGCCTGTTACGGCTGTTGAAGATTTAACGGGCTATCCTTCTATTTTAGGTGGAAGAGTTAAAACGCTTCACCCAAAAGTTTTTGGTGGCATTTTAAACCGAAGAGGTTTAGAAAGTGATAAGGAGCAAATTGCAGCATACGAAATCCCTGAAATTGATTTGGTTATTGTTGATCTATATCCTTTTGAAGAAACCCTGAAAGCAGGTGGAACACCAGAGGAAATTATTGAGAAAATCGATATCGGTGGTATTTCATTAATACGTGCAGCAGCCAAAAACTTTAACGATGTTGTAATAATTGCCTCTAAAAACGACTACCCTACTCTACAAGCTCAACTGGAAGAACAAAACGGCGAAACGACTTTAGCACAGCGTAAATCATTTGCAAAAATCGCTTTCCATACGTCTTCTCACTACGATACCGCAATTTTCAATTATTTTAATACCGAAGAACCTCTTGATGTGTTTAAGCAAAGTGTAACGGAAGCTAAAACCTTACGTTATGGCGAAAACCCGCATCAGGGTGGTGTATTTTATGGCGATTTAGATGCCATGTTTACCAAATTAAACGGTAAAGAACTTTCTTACAACAACTTAGTCGATGTTGATGCTGCAGTTGCATTGATTGATGAATTTGAAGACCCGACTTTCGCAATTTTAAAGCACACCAATGCTTGCGGTATCGCATCCCGCCCTACTGTTAAACAAGCCTGGTCAGATGCTTTGGCCTGCGACCCGGTTTCGGCTTTCGGTGGCGTTTTAATTACCAATGCCGAGGTTGATTTAGAAACGGCTCAGGAAATTAACAACCTGTTTTTTGAAGTATTAATTGCCCCTGCTTACCAACCTGAAGCAATAGAATTATTCAGCAAAAAGAAAAACCGTGTAATTCTGCAACGTAATCATGTCGAGTTAAGCAAAAAGCAATTTAAAACTTTATTAAACGGCGTTATTGAACAGGATAAAGATTTAATTATCGAAGGTCCGGAGCAAATGACAACTGTAACGGAAAAAGAACCTACACCGCAGGAATTAAAAGATTTGTACTTCGCCAATAAAATTGTAAAACATACAAAATCAAATACAATTGTGCTGGTTAAGGACGATGTGTTAATCGCAAGCGGCGTTGGCCAGACTTCGCGTGTTGACGCCTTAAGACAAGCAATTGAAAAAGCAGCCTCTTTCGGTTTCAGTGTTAAAGGAAGTTCAATGGCATCCGATGCATTTTTTCCTTTCCCTGATTGCGTTGAAATTGCTGCCGATGCAGGCATTACAGCCGTTTTACAGCCCGGAGGCTCAATTAAAGATGCTGATTCGGTAGCAAAAGCGAATGAAAAAGGCATTGCGATGGTTACAACCGGTGTTAGGCACTTCAAACACTAGTTTCAATTAAGCTGAAGGTTAATTCGTGGCACGAAAGCTTTTTATTCCGCTGCATTGACAAAGATTATTTTCAAATTATTTTAATTGCAACAAAATCAGTTAAATGAATGATGAAAATAAAACTTAAAACAATAAAAAAGCTATTTTTACATTAGGAATAGTATAGATTTAACAAATAAAGAAAAAAACCTTCTACATGGGATTATTTAACTGGTTTACGCAAGAAGTTGCCATTGATTTGGGAACAGCGAACACCCTGATTATACATAACGACAAAGTGGTTGTAGATGAACCATCAATCGTTGCATTTGACCGCACAACAAACAAAGTTATCGCTATTGGCCGCCAGGCGATGCAGATGGAGGGTAAAACCCACGATAATATCAAAACTGTTCGCCCACTTAAAGATGGTGTAATTGCCGATTTCAACGCTGCTGAAGCGATGATTAAAGGCATGATCCGCATGCTTAATGGTGGTAAAGGCTGGATGTTCCCGTCTTTGAGAATGGTTATTTGTATTCCATCTGGTATTACCGAGGTTGAAAAACGTGCCGTACGTGACTCTGCAGAAATTGCAGGGGCAAAAGAAGTTTACCTGATTCATGAGCCGATGGCTGCTGCTGTAGGTATTGGAATTGATGTGGAAGAACCAATGGGTAATATGATCATCGATATCGGCGGTGGTACAACAGAAATCGCGGTTATTGCTTTGTCTGGTATCGTTTGTGATCAATCTATCCGCGTAGCGGGAGACAATTTCGATTCGGACATCGTCAATTACATCCGCCGCCAACACAACATCATGATTGGCGACAGGACAGCTGAAAAAATTAAGATTGAAGTTGGGGCCGCTTTACCTGAATTACAGGATGCGCCCGCAGATTTCGCAGTTCAGGGACGTGATTTAATGACTGGTGTACCAAAACAGATTACCGTTTCTTACACAGAAATTGCGCATTGCCTGGATAAATCAATCTCGAAAATTGAAGAGGCTATTTTAAAAGCACTGGAAATTACTCCACCGGAGCTTTCTGCTGACATTTACCAAACGGGTATATATTTAACAGGTGGTGGTGCTTTGTTAAGAGGTTTGGACAAACGTGTTGCAGCCAAAACAAAATTACCTGTTCACGTTGCTGAAGATCCATTGCGTGCAGTTGTTCGCGGAACCGGTATTGCGCTTAAAAACATCGGAACCTATAAATTCTTAATGCAATAAATCTTGTTGTACCTTGTAAGTTATAAGTTTTAGGTCTTGTAACTTACAAGGTAAAACTTATAACCCATCACTAAATGCGTAACCTTTGGATTTTCATAAACAGATACAACGCATTTTTCTTATTTATTATATTTTTTATAATCGGTATCTATTTAACGGTTAAAAATAATTCCTATCAACGGAGCGTAACCTTAAATTCTACAAATGAAGTGGTCGGTACAGCTTATGAAAGGTTAAATGTTTTTAAAAGATATTTAAATTTAGGAAAAGTGAACGATAGTCTTGCGGCCGAAAATGCGAAGCTTAAAACAACGCTACTGGCCTTAACGACAGTCGATTCTGCCAGAGATGTCAAAGTAATCGATACCACAACCAATCAACAGTACACCTATCTTGCCGCTAAGGTGGTTAAAAATTCCATAACGCTGAGGAATAACGTTATGACCATTAATAAAGGAACCCTGGATGGGCTCGAGACAGGAATGGCGGTAATTTCACCTCAAAAAGGTGTTGTGGGCTTTATACGTGATGTTTCTCCACACCTGGCAACCATCCAATCCTTATTGCATAAAGACACCAAAATTAGTGTTAATATCAAAAAAAGCAATGCATTAGGTTCCCTTGTTTGGGGCGACAATAACTTTGATATCCGCAAGGCATTTATCAAGGAAGTTCCAAACCACATTAAAATGAATGTAGGTGATACTGTGGTAACTTCAGGTTTTGGGAAATTTCCGGCAGGGATACCGGTAGGAAAACTTAGCAAAACCAACATCGCGACCAACGATAATTTTTTATCCGCTGAACTGAATTTATTTAACGATTTCTCCACCTTGCAATATGTTTACGTTATCAAAAATAAACTGGCAAAGGAACAAGAACTTTTAGAAAACCCTGTTAAGCTTAAAGAATGAACAGCAGAGTTATAATCGTAAACATCATCAGATGGTTTATCTTGCTTTTTGTGCAAATATTTCTGCTCAAAAACATGGGTTTTTATGATCTGTCTACACCTTTCGTTTATGTGCTTTTCTTGCTCCTGCTTCCATTTGGTATCCCTAATATACTATTATACCTGTTAGCCTTTGGAACGGGGCTAACACTCGATGCATTTTACGATACAATGGGCGTACATGCAACGGCATGCGTGGTTTTAGCCTTCGTTAGAATTTCATTTATTTCAATCAGTTTAAATAAAGATGCCATTGATGATCCGGAACCATCATTAAGTTATATGGGCTTTCAGTGGTTTGCGCTGTATGCATTTCTTTGTGTAATTACGCATCACCTCGTACTATTCTTTTTAGAAACATTCAGGGTAACAGAAATTGGTTATACCTTAATGAGATGCGGCTTAAGTTGTATCTTTACGCTCCTGTTAATTTTATTGGTCGAGTTTATTTTCTATAAAAGAACATCCCGCTAATGGAGCAATTATTTAATCGAAAGTACATCGTTCAGGGTTTATTTATTGTTATCGCTATTATTTTACTGGCGAAACTTTTCTACATTCAAATCGTGAGTGACAAGGCTTTTGTTGCGGCAGAAAGTAACGTTTTGAAGAAAAAATTTAAATACCCTGCCCGGGGTGCCATCCTGGATCGCAAAATGAGGGTCATTGTTCAAAACGAGCCTGTTTACGATTTGATGGTTATCCCGAACGAGGTTAAATCTTTCGACACCGTTGCACTGGCAAATGCCCTGGAAATCTCAGTAGAGGATGTGCGGAAAAACATGAGAAAGGCTAAGCTCAAATCTAATTACCAGGCAACACCGTTTTCAAAGCAGATTTCCGTTCAGAGTTATGCCCGCCTGCAGGAAATCATGTACAGATTTCCGGGTTTTTCTACCCAGGATAGAACCATTCGTCATTATCCGGATAGCGTAGCGGGCCAGTTATTTGGTTACGTTAAAGAGGTGAACCAGGACGATATTGAAAAATCAGAAGGTTATTATCGAGCTGGCGATTATATTGGAAAAAGCGGATTAGAGCGTTCCTATGAAGAAATCCTGCGGGGCGAAAAAGGCGTGGTAAACACCGTTTATGATGCTAAAAATACCCCACAGGGCAGTTATGCGGATGGAAAATATGATGTAAATGCCGTTTCAGGAGAACGGCTTATTTCAGGGATTGACATCCAAGTTCAAAAACTTGGAGAAGAGTTGATGAAAAATAAAGTAGGCGCTATCGTTGCCATTGAACCTGAAAGTGGCGAGATACTTGCCTTTGTCAGCAGTCCGGGTTATGACCCCAATTTACTTGTTGGAAGAAGTCAGGGAAATAACTATATGGATTTAATTGGTAATCCTTACAAACCTTCCATTGTAAGACCGATACAAGGGAAATATCCTCCCGGTTCTTCTTTTAAACCTATTGATGCACTGCTTGCTTTGCAGGAAGGTGTTATTGATGTAAATTCAACTTTTAATTGTCCTGGATACTACATGGCCGGCAACCACAAGGTAAAATGTGAACACGTTGATGGAAACATCAGCATGCGAAGAGGGATTGCCCGCAGCTGTAACACTTATTTCTGCCATGTTTTTCAGAAACTAATTACCAAAAACGGTATGAAAAATCAACGTGCAACCTATCAGGATTGGCGTGATAAAATTGCAAAATTCGGATTCGGTCAAAAACTTGATATTGATTTGCCTTTCGAAAAGCAAGGTTATTTTTACAATGCAGATCATTACGATAAGATTTATGGCAAACGCTGGGGTTATACAACAGTAATTTCACAGGCTATCGGTCAGGGGGAGATTACGGCCACCCCATTACAAATTGCCAATGCAATGGCGATCATTGCTAACCGTGGCTATTATATTAAACCACACCTGATAAAAGCCATGGGTGATAAGATTAAAAAAGAATATAAGGAGAAGAACTATGTTGGCGTAGATGCTAAGTATTTCGAGCCCGTTATTGATGGCATGCAGGATTGTGTGAACAGTGCATGGGGAACTGCAACACTGTCAAGAATCCCCGATCTTATAATGTGTGGCAAAACAGGAACAGTTCAAAATCCGCATGGCAAAAACCACTCTGTTTTTATTGGGTTTGCTCCACGCGATAATCCAAAAATTGCGATTGCGGTAATTGTAGAAAACGCGGGTTTCGGAAGTACATTTGCAGCACCCATTGCCAGCTACATGGTAGAAAAGTACATAAAAGGGGCTGTGAGTGGCGCCAGAGCGAATCAGGTTGAATGGATGAAAAACCAGAATCTTCTTCCGGCATTAATCGATAAAGCTAAAAAACTCAAACTTACCAAAGCAGATAGCTTGATTATTAGGAAAACAGATTCTATTAAACGCTTGAATGACAGCATTAGGCTGAACTCCGCTACTGCAAAAAGGCCAATTTCGGCGCAATTATTAAAGAAACCAGAGGTAAACACTAAACCCGAATCCAATAAAAAATGATGCAGCAACAAGGCAACAGATTTTTCTTTAATGTAGATTGGATAACCGTTCTGATTTACATCGCCCTGTGTACCATTGGTTTTGTAAATATTTATGCCTCCGTTCCGCCAGAACATACTGCCGTATTCAGTTTTTCGGCACTTTATGGTAAGCAATTGATTTATATTATAACCGGTTTAATTTTAGGTTTATCCATCTTATTGTTCGATGGAAGACTTTTTAACGTCTTCTCTCCTTTTATATATGGCGGCACATTGCTCTTGCTGCTCGCGGTATTGCTTATCGGGAATAAAGTTGCCGGAAATCAAGCCTGGATTGCTATCGGGTCATTCAAATTGCAACCTGCCGAATTCGCGAAATTTGGTACAGCACTCTTACTGGCAAGATATGTCGGTACTTTTAATCCTAAATTCAGAGATTTTAAGTCTATTTTAATTGCTGGATTAATTGTTGGCGCCCCGTTATTATTAATCATGTTGCAGCCCGATACCGGTTCAGCCCTGGTATTTCTTGCCTTTATGTTTCCCCTGTATCGTGAAGGGCTATCAGGTTATTTCCTGCTGATATTTTTGGGAATGATTGTACTTTTCGTAGCCGATTTTCTCATCCCGACCTATATTTTAATCCTGTTTATTATCGCCGTTGCAGCACTTTTTATTTATGCCAACAAACGTAAACAGAAGCTAATCATTACCACTGTATTTGTAACCCTTGTGGCTATAGGATACCTTTTCCTGATAAAGGTTGCCTATGAAAAGGTACTTGCACCACACCAGCGAAGCCGTATTGAATTGATGCTTGGCCTTAAAACGGATAATAAAGGTGCGGGCTATAACGTAATTCAATCGCAGATTGCCATCGGCTCCGGCCAGGCAACTGGAAGAGGTTTTCTGCAGGGAACACAAACAAAATATGGCTATGTTCCCGAACAAAGTACCGATTTTATTTTTTCAACCATTGGTGAAGAATGGGGATTTTTGGGCTGCTCTGTTGTGATTGCCCTTTACAGTTTTCTGTTACTCAGACTAATTAACCTGGCCGAAAGGCAGCGTTCAACCTTTTCGAGGGTTTATGGTTACAGCGTAGCCTGTATATTATTTTTTCACGTTTTTATCAATATCGGAATGACCATCGGAATTATACCAGTTATTGGTATTCCCTTGCCCTTGATAAGTTACGGAGGTTCATCTTTATGGAGCTTTACTATATTGCTTTTTATCTTTTTAAAATTAGATTCAAACCGTATGGGCTTTATTTAATCGTAGCAAGTAAGAAATGAATCCCTTTTTATTATATAATTTTTAGTCGCTCCTCTTCTAAATCTATCTGATAAAGTTGCTGGCGGATAATCTCTTCATCGAAATTAGGATCCTGATTTAACCCGGTTAAATATTTCCGCTGGCTTTCAAGCATTTCAACAAAAACCATTTTAGTTTCTTCATTCATCCAGCTGTCATCGCTTGCTTTCGCCCTTTCTTCCCACTGTTTTAAAAACTTCTCAATAACGACATGTCCCTGCATACCGTGTTCGTATTTATCTTTCAAAAATGCGTAAACGTGCTTTTTTAACCCTTGTTTCATTTCCTTGCGGGCAGTTTCTTCCTGGGTTTCAGCAAAAACCCCGTCAAATAAATGGCTCCTGTTTATGATGAACGGTAATGTTAATCCCTGTACGAGTAGCGTAAGCAAAATGGCGACGAAAGTAATAAAGAGTATTAAATCCCTTTGAGGGAACAACCTTCCATCATCAAAAGTGATTGGAATTGCTAAAGCCGCAGCAAGTGATACCACGCCACGCATCCCTGTCCAGCCCAATAATGTAGGCATAAGCCATCGTCGGGTCTTTGATGAAGCATGGGGCATTACACTGGGGCGAAAAATCATTGTTGCGAACAAAGCCGCGTAGCTACTTAGCATTCTTGCGGCAATCAACACGGCGGTTACCAGAACACCATAACCAATTGCAGTTTCCAGTGGAATTCCTTTAGAACGTATGCCGGCTACAATTTCAGGAAGTTCAAGACCGATTATCAGAAACACGACGCCGTTTAAGATAAAAACAAAACTCTCCCAAACGCTCAGGCCTTTTATACGGCTGGCGCTATTTAAAAATACAAGCCGTTTTGATGACATGTATAAGCCACCTGCCACCACGGCCAATACCCCCGAACTGTGCAATTGCTCAACGATATAGTAAATTATGTATGGCTCAATTAGGGTGAGTGCCGTATCAGAAGGCGCATCCGTAGGTAAGCGTTTATGCGCCTGAACAAAAAGCCAGCCGAGGAAAAGACCTAATCCAACGCCACCAACAACCATCCATATAAAGCTGGATGCAGCTTCAAACCAGATAAATTGGCCGGTACCGACAGCAATTAAAGCGAAGCGAAAAATAATTAGCGATGATGCATCATTCAACAGACTTTCACCTTCCAGAATTGCTGAGGTTGAACGGGGTATTTTAACAAACTTTGTAATGGCGCCGGTACTGACCGCATCTGGTGGGGAAACAATGCCGCCAAGCACAAAGCCAAGTGCTATTGTAAACCCTGGTATAAAATAATTGGTAACTAAAGCTACTGATAAAGCTGTGAAAAAGACCACAAGGAAGGCAAAACTGGTAATTATGCGATACCATTTCTTCATTTCCTTAAATGAAATTGACCATGCGGCGTCGAAAAGTAGTGGCGGCAGAAAGATGAAAAATATTAAATCAGGATCTATTTTAACCGCTGGCAAACCCGGAATAAAACTAACGAGTAATCCAGCAACCACTAGTAATATCGGATAAGCAACTTTTATTTTACGTGCCCACATGTTTAATAACACGATGGCCAGAATCATTGCAAGAAAAAAAGGTAATAACGTATGCATCTTAGCTCAAAAATTGATTTATACCACAATTTAAGATTTAAAATGAAATATTATTACCTTCTAATAGAATTTCACGCCGTTGATGACTATCTGCTAAATCTTCTGTTTAGTAACTCGTAGAACTGATCGACAGTAGACTGCTTCGAAGCCCAGTTGTTCTTAACCGCATAATTATTTTGCAGAAAGCTGTCTGCTGAATCGAAATTGGGCATTTTGTTAACAATATCCAATGCTTCAGAATAAGCCATATTGTAACCACTAAACAAGTCTTTTATAAAAAGTAATTTTTCATTTAAACTTATGGCTTGTTTCAAATCGCTAATTGGCGCCTTAACAGGTTCATTTTGAGCATTATTTGTTTTCGCGAGCAAATCATTTAATGATGGCGAGGCTTTTGGAGCAACTGGCTCTTCTATAGGTTTTACCGGAACCGCGTGAGGCGTAAATACCGGGCGTTCGGTCTCCATATCAACTGGCGGAGAAATTACATCATCATCAAAATTTACAGCTTTTAAGGCCTCAATAGGTTCGGTTTCTTTTTGAGCAAACAGGGTTTCAACTTCCGGTTGGTTTACAGGATGTTCCTGTTCATGCGGAATTAAAAATGGTTCCGGACCGATTTCATCCTCATCGGCAGCCAGGGGTTCTTGTTTAACTGGTTCCTGCTCTTGCGCTTGAATTCTTTTTTTCTGTGCAAGAATTTCTTCCTCGGCCTTGCTTAAAGGTCGGTCGAAAATTTCATCAACAGACTTTTCTTCGTAGTCAAATTTATCATCATTACTATGGTTACCTAAAACAAATTCAAAACTTTTAGATTCTTGGTCAGGTTTAAAAAAATACTTTTCTATTAATTCTTCAGTCTTCTGCTCATGAATAATATCATTTTCAAATAACTCTTCTTCAGGCATAACATCAACCCGCTCCTCCTCTTCTTCGGCTGTTGCAATTTCTTCAAGTTGCCCAGCCTGCGGCGCCAAATCTTCCTGCTGAAAACTTTGTTCAGGCAAAATAATTGTATTTTGTTCTTTAAGCAATAAACTAGTATCGGTTTCTGCCATCGCTTTGGCCGATAAGGTATTAAGTTTCTTTACGATTTTAACGTGATCTGCAAGAAAATCGGCATTTGCCAGAAAAAGTTCCACCTCTAATTCATTCAACTTTTCAGGATTTCGAGACAGGAATTCGTACTGCTCGTTAAGTTCGGTTAAAATACTACCTATCTTTCTGAAAATATCTTGTTGGTTCATCATAAAAATTAAACGATTTTTTAGGTGATTTATGTTGGTAACTATGTACCCAAAAATAACACTTAATTGTGATATTTGTTCGGTTTAAAAAATATCAGACGACAAAGAAAATAAAGAATTGAGCATGTTATTCAGCGAACAAAATTTTAGAAGAAGAGGTGAATTTTCAGGAAGCATTGAAGTGGTGTGCGGCTCTATGTTTTCGGGAAAAACAGAAGAATTGCTTCGCAGATTAAAAAGAGCACAGATTGCAAAGTTAAATGTCGAAATTTTTAAGCCACGTACAGATACGCGTTACCACGAAAGCGCTGTGGTTTCGCACGATTTGAATTCGATAAATTCTACACCGGTTGATAGCGCTTCAGCGATCCTTTTATTGGGTGCAAATACCCAGGTGGTGGGCATTGATGAAGCGCAATTTTTTGACAATGAGTTGCCGGATGTATGTAACAAACTAGCGCTTAAAGGCATTAGGGTGATAGTTGCAGGGCTAGATATGGATTTTACTGGAAAACCCTTCGGCCCAATGCCTGCATTAATGGCCATTGCAGAACACGTAACCAAAGTAAACGCAGTTTGTGTTTGCTGTGGAAACCCTGCCTTATATAGTTACCGTACCGTTGCCGATGAATCTACCGTACTTTTAGGAGAAAAGGAAAGCTACGAACCTAGATGCAGGGCATGTTATAACATTGAAAAAGGTTAGTTTGACTAATGCTGAAATGGATATAAGAAAAGTTTCTATTCTGGGTTGCGGATGGTTCGGATTTGCGCTTGCCAAAAAATTGATTTCAACAGGCTACCAGGTTAAGGGTTCTACAACTAGCCCTGAGAAAATTTCCAGACTGGCGGAAGCCGGCATTGAACCCTTCATAATTAATTTCACCAGTAAGGAAATTTCTGCCAGTAATGCTTTTTTTGATTGTGACGTCCTTTTTATCTGCATTCCGCCTAAACGAAATTCTGCCGAATTGGAAAGCTATCCCGCTAAAATCAAATCTATTTTAGAAAGTTCGAGGAATGCACAGGCGAAGCTAATTCTAGTCAGCTCGACAAGTGTTTACGGCGATGAAAACAAAATTGTTGACGAGAATACGCAAACCAATCCCGACACAGATTCAGGAAAGGTTATGGTAGCAGCTGAACATATTTTACAATGTACATACCCCAAAGACTTTACCATCATCCGTTTTGCAGGCTTAATCGGCCCGGAAAGAAATCCGGGAAGATTTTTTGCAGGCAAGAACAATGTGCCGAACGGGCTGGCACCAGTAAATCTGATTCATCAAATTGATGCTGTAGGAATAGCAGTTTCCATTTTAGAAAAGCAGGCATTCGGAAGAGTTTATAATGCCTGTTCACCAAACCATCCAACAAAGCAAGATTTTTATACCAAAGCCGCCGATGAAAGCGGCCTGGAAAAACCAGAATTCCTAGGAGAAAAAACAAAATGGAAAATAGTGGAAAGTTTGAATGTTGTTGAGTTTCTTAACTATAGGTTTAAAGTTAAAATTTAAAAAACGTTTTAACTTTCTTTAACTAAAGAGATGTAAGTTAACTTAACAATCCTAATAATTCCTGTTTAGTTAAATTTTTAAACATACCGTTTTCATTCTGAATTAGATCTTTTACCAAATCTTTTTTCACGGCCTGTAGTTTCATTATTTTTTCTTCAATGGTGTCGGGGCAAATCAGCCGGACAGCCATTACATTTTTATGCTGCCCAATGCGGTAAGCCCGGTCAATGGCCTGATTCTCTACGGCTGGGTTCCACCAGGGATCAACCAGGTAAACATAATCTGCTTCCGTTAAATTCAAGCCTGTTCCGCCGGCCTTTAAACTAATTAAGAATACCGGAACACCCGTATTCTGGAAAGATTGTACCACTTCTTGCCGCTTTTTGGTTTGGCCGGTGAGGTATTCATATTTAATGCCTTTTATTTCAAGCTCTTTCTTGATTAAATCGAGCATGGTTACAAACTGAGAGAATACTAAAATTTTATGCGTCGCCGCTTTAACCTGAATTTGTTCTATCAAAACATCGATTTTTGATGAAGCCTGTAAGTACGATTTTCCATCAGCCAACAAGGCTGCAGAATTACAAATCTGCCTTAACCGGGTAATGCTTTTTAAGACATGCATCGAACTTTTGGGCAATTCATCCTCAGTTTTACCTAAAATATAATCCTGAATTTCCTTTTTATTCGCTTCATAAACTTCCCGTTGCTCCTCGCCCATTTCACAATAAAGGATTACTTCTGTTTTATCGGGCAATTCTTTGGCAACCTGTTCTTTGGTTCGCCTTAAAATAAAAGGACGAATCTTTTTTTGCAGTTCGGCTGCTCTTTTACTGTCTTTAAATTGATCTATCGGGGTAGAATATAAATCTGCAAATTGCTGTTTACTACCAAATAAACCCGGGCAGGCGAAAGAAAGTTGCCCGTATAAATCGAAAGTATTGTTTTCAATAGGTGTTCCGGTAAGGGCAACCTTATTTCTGGATTGCAGCATCCGTACCGTTTTATAGCGCTGGGATTCAGGGTTTTTTATGTTCTGCGATTCATCGAGAAAAATATAATTAAACCGATAATCTTTCAGGAAACGGATATCCGAATGCAATGTGCCGTAGGAGGTCAGGATGATTTCAAATTCATCGAAATCGTTTAGTTGTTTATCCCGGTAACTACCATATATCGTTTTAACCCTGATGGATGGAGCAAATTTTTCTACCTCAGCTTTCCAGTTAAAAATTAAAGATGCAGGAACGACTATAAGGTTGGTATTATGCTGAACTTTTGTTCGTTGGGTTAAAATAAAGGCAATTACCTGAATGGTTTTACCCAATCCCATATCATCGGCAAGTATAGAACCAAAATTAAAATCATCTAAAAAATTGAGGCGATTTAAGCCATCTTTCTGGTATGTACGAAGTGTGGCATTTAGTTCCTTTGGCGCTTCGATGTAGGTAGCCAAATCCTGGCCTTCAAATTTTTGTTTGAAATTTTTAAGCTCATTTTTCACCTTTCCATCAATCAAAGCATCTTCATATAAATCATTTATCGATGCAAACTTAATTTTATGGGTGCGTAAAGTGTCATCAACAATTTCGCCCGCAGTAAAATAATCTGTAAACTTTTTAATCCATTCTTCAGGCAGAATGCCTTGCGTTCCATCATCAAGCGTGACAAATTTGCTTTTGTTTCTAATCGATTTATGCAGGTGCTTAAGCGCAACATTTTGCTTACCAAATTTAACTTTTACCTTAGTTTCGAACCAGTCTGTACCGCTTAAAACTTCAATGTTAATATTCGCTTTAAAAGGACTGAGCTTGTTATTTTTCAGCTGGTTAAAACCTAAAATATGTATATCCTTACTTCTCCAGGCTTCAAATGCATCTAAAAACCATAATTCTTCCAGAAATCTATTTCGGTGAAGATAATAGGAATCGTTTGTCTCCTGATCATAAAAAAACGGATGTTGCCTTATAATTTCTGCGGTAAACTGTAACTCTGCCTCTTCATCACGATGAAGGGTAAAGAGATTACCGAATTTATCTTGTGCCTGAATTTTCTTTTTTGACAACACCGGAATTTCAAGATTGCCATAACGCATAACAGGCGTAATCAAAATATAATCTTCTGATTCGCTCAGGTAAACCAGCTTTTCTATTTCTAAATCAAAGCCCTTTTCTTCCATCTGCCTGGGTGTAGCTAGTTTGAGGTAAGAATAATCGACATGGATGTTATTTTCCAGTTGAATAAGAATATTCTTCTGAAACGCCGGATATTTACTCTTGTGAATAACCAACCGATTGCTCTGCTTCACAAAAAAACCTATTACCTTTACCAAATCAGCATTACCCAATAAGTAAAGTCGGTTTTTCAATTGTATAAAATAGTTATACCTGATAGCGAGATTATCAAGCGAATAAGCATTCCCGTTAATTATCAGACGACCATTAATTTCAAAAAAATCATCCTTTTGATTCACCGACAAATGCAAATCTCCATCAAACGTATGCAGTTCAACCGGATAAATTGAAGCCGCCTGAATGCTGGAATGTTGTTTATTATCATGAACATAAACCGGAATCTTTAAAGGATTATTTACTATCGTTTTTAAAGCTTCGAGTTCTGTAGAAACATTTTCCGTGCTGTAATTATTTTGGAATTTAGTTATTCCGGTGTAAAACTTAAGTTCGGCACTATCTTCCGTTTTAAAACTAAAATCCGCTGGATTCAAAGGTTTTAAAGGGTTCTTAGGCTTTCCTGTTTTTGTTAGTTGGGCACTGAAAAGTTCTATATTAAGGTTATTGTAGTAACGGTGGTTCGCCAAAACCAGCAGGAGTTGTCCTTTGTCCGGATTTACTAATTTGTTAATCGGCTTTTTTGCCGGAAGTAAAGCAGCCTTAAGTGCCTGCTCGGCTTTTGTATCAAAAGCCTGCAATGCAACAATTTTTGGCAATACCGTTAGTACGTTATTCTCCATTTTCAGGATGAAAAGCTTATCCAGATTTTCTTCCTGCTCCAAACCATAGTCGGCTGCAATTTTTATTAGTTTTTGCCGGCGGAGGTTCTCGTCAAAGAAAATAAGTAAATCCTTACGCTGCAATATATTGTATAAAACCTGCGCCTGGTGTTCGCAAAGCTTGTTTTTTGGCGCTTCACACCTGCAGGATAACTTAACCGAATTATGTGCCTGCTGAACCTGCACAATAGGAAAAGCTTGTGGCGCCGATGGGTAACTAAAAGCAGCGTAGTTTATCTCAATTTGCTCAGGAACGAGGTTGAAGAATCCTTTAACATCTGTGTAAACCTGATGGTTGAGGTGTTTTAAAATGAAAAGATTGCTCAGGTTTTTCAGGTTAAAATCCTTTAAAATATAATCAAAGGGATTATTCGCCTGCGCTAAAGGCTTTGAGTTTTCTCCATTCATCGCCGCAATATAAAAACAAATTAGGTTAAGGTTTTTAGCATAATGAATTTATGATGTTTAAAACATCACTAATTACCGCTTGAGATTTTAGAATTTTATAGTGTCCGGCATCATGGTAATCTTTTGCTTTTATCGCTGTATTCCTTGCCAGGAATTCTGCGAGAAATGGATAAGGCGAAATGTGGTCTAGCATGTCATAAGCCAGAAAATGATAAAAATCTGTACCCGGATTATATAATTTTGTCAGGTTAAAATGTTCTGCCTTTACAGGAAATTCTTCATTAAAATTCTTAAAAAATTTTTCTTGTCCTGAGGGATTAATATTTACTAAATCCATACTCTGCTGAAAATTTTCTTTCAACCTGATTAATGGCGCAATACTAATTAAACACCTGAGGTTAAGTTGCGCTTCCTGAAGGGCAATAACGTTTGCCATTCCGCCAAGCGAGTGGCCGATAAGAAAATCAGGCTTTGCATAATTTTCAGCAATTGATTTTACCGAATCAGCATATAACATCAGGTTTGAAAATTCGGAAACTGAGCTTCCATTTCCAGGCGCATCAAAGGCGATGATTTCCAAATTATGAATTGTTCGAAGGGCTTCAATAAGTTCATAAAAATCTGCCGCTTTAGATGCCCAGCCATGCGTGAGCACGACTTTTATGTCGCCAGTTCCCCAGCTAAAGCAATTAATATCAAGCTGACTTTGCGTAAAATAAGTATCAAAAACTTTGAGTGTAAAGCGTTTTGAATCAGCCAAAAGCTTTTCCTGATGCAAACGCAATGGCATTTTTGGCGAATAAAAAATAAATTCGCGAACCAGTTTTTCAGCACCCTGCTGTCCGTTTGCTGTTGAGATTTTAAGCTCATTTACAATTTCCTTAAGCCTTTTCAAAATCTCCGAAATACTTTATAGCAATAACCCTTTTAAGTCTGCCGGTGAATAATTTATTGATTTAAGTGTCTTGTCGTCAGCTTTTCTGAAAACAAGAAATAGGCCATCTATTTCCTTATGGTAAGATTCTGTACCATCTTTATCCAGGTAATACTGGATGGTTTGCTGCGCCTCTTCGATGGTTTTGCAAGCCTTACTCATGTTTGAACGGTGAACTTCATCAAACAAGGTTTTAAATTTTCCGCCCAAACCAAATTCGTGAATTGCACCAGCCAACACGTACTGCAAATCACAAAGTGCATCTGCAACCTCTACCAAATCATCATTTTCTACTGCTTCCTGCAATTCCTTAAGCTCCTCTGCAAGGAGTGAAATTCGAAGATTTGCCCTTTGCTTTGAAGGTATAACCGGAGCATCAAGAATTGGGTGTTTAAAGGTGGTGTGGAACTCAGCAACCTGGTTAAGCGAATTGGTTTCTTGCATAATTGTTTGATTATTTATTCTCCGCAAACATAAAAAAAACGCAATACAATATGTTTAACAATTTATAAACACCGCTTCGAAAAAAGTAAACTCTTGGCGCATTTATTTCTTTTCCCTTACAATTTTAAAAAAATCTTCCCGGTAAGTATCGCCTATCGGGATGGATTGGTCGCCGATGTATAAAGCATTGCCATCAATCATTTTGATTTTGTCTATCGATACAATATACGATTTGTGTACCCTGTAAAATGGTGGATGAGGCAATTGCGTTTCCAGTTCACGCAACGATTGATAGGTGATAATCCGCTGGTTTGACGTGTATACTGATACATAATTTTTCAAGCCCTCAATGTATAATATTTCATTGTAGTCTACTTTGATGAACTTATTTTTGGTATCGCCTTTTATAAAAATGAAGTCGGTAGTTTTGTTTGGCGCAGGAACGACTTCATATTCTGCCGGCGAAATAATTTGCTGTGCCTTTTGTGCCGCCTTATAAAAACGTTCGTAGGAAATTGGCTTTAGCAAATAATCGACAACGTTTAAATCAAAACCATCAATCGCATATTCGGGATAAGCCGTGGTTAAAATGACCTTGCATTTGTCGCCACAAATTTTCAAAAATTGAATACCCGTCAGTTCCGGCATTTGAATATCCAGAAAAACTAAATCAATTTTACCTTCCTGCACCATAGCAAGTGCTTCAAAAGCATTTGTAGTAGTACCGGCGAGCTCCAAAAAAGGTGTTTTGTTAATAAAGGTGGCAATAATATCCGAAGCATAGGCTTCATCATCTACGGCTAAACAGCGAATCATAAGTTTATTATTAAGGTTGTTTTGTAGGTATTACCATTGTTCGAAATCAGTAAATCATGTCTTTCGGGATAAATTAAATCCAGTCTTCGATGTACATTAACCAAACCCACGCCGCTAGAATGGTCTTTTTGCGCATGATTGATTTTATTGCTAACCTCAAAGCTTAATCTTTTATGCTGTACTTTCAGCTTGATGCGAACGGGTTGCTTTTCGTCATTCAAAACGCCATGTTTAAAGGCATTTTCGACAAATGGGATCAGAACGAGTGCCGCAACTTTTTGTGAGGAGACACCTTCGGTTGTAAAATCAACGTGAAAATTTGGTTCGAAACGCATTTTGAAAAGCGCTATATAACTTTCCAGGTAATCAATTTCCTTATCCAGGTTCACCATCCCATCGGGACTTTCATTGAGGGTATACCGCATTAGATCGGAAAGGCGCAGAACCGCATTGGCGAGCTTATCAGAAACCGGGATAGCCAATGAATAAACATAATTTAAGGTGTTGTAAAGAAAATGGGGATTTATCTGCGATTTTAGGAAAGCCAGTTCCGATTTCACCACTTCGTCTTTTAATTTTTGATGCGCCTTTTCGGATTTAAAATTTTGCTGAACACTGTATATCGCAGCGGGAACGACTAAAAAGGCAATACTGAAATAAATGTTATCTGATATGTATTTTGAAATTGGTGTGTCATCTGAGTAATTCATCATACCAAACCATTTAAAATACAAAATTTGTTCGATCAAATACCTGGAAGCAATAAAAAAGCCTATTGTGAAAACAATTGCACCAACAAGCTGAAGAAGTTTACCACGTTTTAAAAACGAAGGATAAACCCATAAATAGCAGATGTAAAATTCGACAATCTGAATAAAATTCATGGAAATATCAAATGCCGATTGCCTCAATGTAACGCCTTTAATTAATACTTCGCCATAAAAGTAGGCCAATACGGCCACCCAGCAAACTAGATGTATAAGTATGGTTTTGGTTTTTTTCATCCTATAAAATTCGAAAATGCATTGTTCTATCCATATTTTGTTATGCCAACTCCCTTATAAATTATCCCAACGCAGGCTTTTCATGGATAAATTATAAAACCAGTAACATCCACAAGTTGCAGGCAAAGTGCCCCGAATTTCCTAAAGGAGCTTCAAGCTTTCTGAATCCGGCCTTTTCATACATACCAACAGCCGTAGAAAGTTCGGGAAATGATTCCAGATAAACTTCGTTATAGCCGTAATGCTGTGCAGACTCGATGCTTTTTTGCATCAAAGCCTTGCCAATTCCCTTTCCCCTTGCTTCAGCTGATAAATAAAACTTGACCAGCTCGACGCAACCTTCAGGTAATCCATCTGTTGGGTAAATGCCACATCCGCCTAGCAGAATACCATCTTCCTCTGCCAGCCAGTAAACAGAACCGTCTTTTTCAAACACCTCAGCTAAATGATCTGTAGTTGGGTCTGTGTAAACCGTACCGGGTTTGTCAATTTTAAATTCCCTGAAAACTACTCTGATTAATTCGGCTAATTCGTGGTTATCCTGCTGCTCAATTTTCCTAAAACTTATGCTCATATCTGCTTTGTTTCAACATCACAATACATGCTTGATGTTGTGTTAATATACCAAAGGTACATTTACTAATATTTTAAAGGAAACATGAACCAGATATTTAGTTTTTTTATTCCCAGGGATAAGACCTTTCAGCCGATGTTTGAGCAAGGTGCCGAAAACCTGGTGAAAATTTCCCAGGCGCTCGTGTCTTTCATCCGTTCCCCGGAACAAATTCAGAAAGCAAAATTTTCCAAAGAAATCAAAGCACTGGAACTTGCAGGCGACAAAGCAACCAATACCATTTACGAAGCGCTGAACAAAAGTTTTATTGTTCCTTTTGATAAGCAGGATGTGCATGCCCTTGCAACAGCTATTGATGATATTGCGGATGATGTTCTATCAACAACATTAAACATGGAACTTTACCAGCTGGATACTTCAAATGCAGCGATGCTGAAACTAAGTGAAATCATTCAGAACATGTGTAGCCAGCTTTGTGTTGCCATAAAAGAAATAAGCCATTATAAAAACAAGCAGTTAATTATTGATATCTGCTTAGCGATTGGCCACCTGGAGAGCAAAGCCGACCGTATTTACGAAGAATCAGTTTCGCTATTATTTGACAAGGAAATTGATGCCATTTCATTAATCAGACAATCGGAAATTTTAAGTCAGCTCGAAAAAACAACTGATAAATGTGATGATTTAGCAAATGTTATCGAAACTATTTTCCTGAAAAACGCTTAATCAGGCAAACTCCTTTTTTTTAAAAAAATTAAAAAAGTGCAAACAAAATACTGCCTGCAACACTTTGTTATGAAAAGAATTTTATGGAAAATCAAGATGTGAATAAGCACCCAAAACCTCAAGATGATGCGCAGTCGTTAGTAGAAACAATTGTTCCTTCGACAGAAGAAAAACCAAGTACAACAACGAAACCTGATGCAGGAAACGGCAAAGCCGCAGCGCCATCGCCTGAAGAAAAAACGGAGGATGTTGCTAAAGATGATAAAGCTGATGACCGCGATAGTGGTGAAGTTGAACAGGAAAAACCATCTGGCAAAGGTGATGATATTGAGACCGTAGCACCATAAAATCAATTCTGATTTTAAAATAAATGAGTAACCGAAATAGTTTTCATATTTTGGCGTTATGTTAAACATGAAAAAGACACTATTGCTTTGCTTTCTAACCATTTCGATATTTGGTTGCGGGATTAACAAGCAGGCGCAACAAATTAAGGCACTTGAAGATTGCACTTACAAAATAAAAAACGTTAACCAAATTACTTTGGCCGGTTCTGATTTGGGTAGATTAATTAACCAGCAGGATTTTAACCTGGCAAGTTTACCAGGCGTTGCTTTAGGTTTATTGAGAAAAGATATTCCTTTAAGGGCTAATCTTAATTTAGAAATCACCAATCCTTCGGGCAATGTTGCAGCGATAAACCAGTTCGAATATAAGATTTTGGTCAACAACACCGATTTAGCTGAAGGCATTGTAAACCAGTCGGTTAGCATTCCGCAAGGCCAAACCATTACGGTTCCTGTACAAATGAGCAGTAACATTTATGGTCTGATATCAAATGGTAATGTTTTAAACGACATCATTAAGGCCGCTCAAAAGGGTTCTAAAAGTGATGAGAAACTTGGTTTATTAACGATTAAAATTAAACCAACCATTATGATTGGAAATACGCCGGTTAAATATCCGGGTTACATTACCATCAATAAAGACATCAGTAGCAAAATCCTGTTATAAAGCAAAAGCCCCGATTATAAAATCGGGGCTTTTGCGTTTTAAAACTTTCTATGTGGTTCGTAAATCATGCCTTTAAAACTGTTTTCATCCAGCTGGTCTGCTATTACTTTTATCTCCGCAGCAGATAATCGCTCTGGTAATGTTGTCGATTGAGCACTCAAATTCGATGTTTTAGCTGCAGTTGTTACAAAACTACCTGTTTTGGCATAGAGTAACGCGTAGGCCAACAGGGTTTCACTTTCATCACCCCAGTTTTTTGTCAAATCTTCATTTGCTTCTTTATCAACAGTTAATCCGGAATAATAACCGCCTGTTCCCGCCTGATTTTTAGTTTCAAACTCAGGAATGTACATGTCTACCTTATCAATTCTTATCGGAAAAAAGCCTACCGGTTTACCATATGTAGTTGTACCAATCAATTTAACATCCATTACAGGTTTTAAGCTGTTAACCGTAAGCTCGCTGGCAGATGCTGTAGAACCTGTAACGATAAAGTAAACCCTGTTTAAGTTTAAGCCACCTGATTTTGCAAATTTTTCAACATTATCTGATGAAGTTGCTGAATAATCCAAATCGGCATAAGTAGCATACTTTCCATTTACACCCGTGGTAAAAGCCTGCAACTTACCTGCATCATCCAATAAAGGCTGATGAGCTAATATAGAAGCTTTACGCTGAGCGGCAGTAAGGTTTTGCAGATAAGAGTTGTAATAGGTTGAAAACATGGTGTTACCTGTCTGGGCCATAGGACTAATTATATTTATAATTTGCGTTGCAGTACTTACATACCCACCGCCATTATACCTTAAATCTACAATTGCCTCGGTAACGCCCTGTGTAGCAAAATTTGCAAAAGCAGTACTAATTGCTGCCGATGCATTATTTGTAAAGCTATTGAATACAATATAACCAACTTTTTTGGTGCCAATTGTGTATATATTAGTATACAAAATTGGATTTACTGTATAAGTTGCCCTCGTAATTGTTGCTGTTTTGGTAACCCCGCTCAAGTCAACAAAGGTCAAACTAACCGAAGCATTGGTACCAAACAAGGCATCGTTTAAAAAACTAACATTACTTGTTGTAGCAGCTAAACTTGTTCTTCCATTTACAGCCGTAATTTTGCAACCTCTGGTTAAACCCTGCTGACTTGCCGGAGCATTTGCATAAACGTATTTAACTCTTAAATCAGTTGTGGTATTATACAAAACAGAAAAGCCATAATCAGTCTCTGTTCCATTTACATCGGCCTTTAAAGACGCCGTTTTGCCTGTTGTTCCATAATCAAAGAAAGAATACTTAGGCGTTGTAGATGTACTGCTTACATATTCATAAGGCTTTCCTGTATCCGGATTAGTTGAAAACTGTGTGATTGCAAATAATTCAGTTTCGTTGGAACCATAAGAACGGGGCTTAAATGCATCGTAAGTTGGCAATGAAGTATTCCAGTAATAAAGTTCTTTAGCGTAGAGAAATATCGAATCTTTTGTTAACTCGTCTCTGGTTCCGCTAGCAGCCGTTGTTGTAGGCGGGGTGGTTACCGCCGGACTAGGGTCGCTTTTTTTACAGGAAGCAAGGATTGAAATACCAACGACCAAACAAATAGGCAGGCATTTATAAAAATATTTTTTCATAGCGGGACAATTATCAAAGATAGATAATATATATACGTTGATTTGGATTTAAAAGTTCGTTCGAAAGCAATTTTCGATAATACAGCTAAACTAATGTAATGTTAAATATAATATTGAACAAAATTGTATCGATAAAAGCCACTTATTTAACGATTAAGCCAATAAAAAAACCTTTCATTACTGAAAGGCTTTTACTGCAACAACAGGAATAGGTGTTACAATGGTTTCAGTCCTTCTACCAACTGAAATGTTTTAAATAGGGTTATTTTTTATTGATGTGATTAAATTGCTTCGCTTAAAATGTAAATCATCTGCCTGTTATCAAGTAAAAAAAGATACTCGCTTCCCATAGTAGACTTAGTTTTATTTATTTTAACAACTTTACCCTGGTTTTCATATTCGTCAACAATTTCATCGCCAACTTTAACCTGATTTAATTTTTTAATCGGGGTTGTATAGGTAACATTTATCATAAGAAAATTAATATACTGTACTAAAAATAAACATTTATACAAATTCCATTCCATAAAGTAGATGAAGCACCTCAATTAGTCGAAATAGAAACTGCTTGTGAGGTTTATCAAAAGCGCCCAACTCCAGGGAATTTGAAAGGGTCTTTAAAGCAGAAAATAACAAACTCGCTGAAACCGTTGGTTTATTTAAGTATAGCAATTTGCACCCCATATTTGTCTTTTACGCCCCTTCAATTGCTGGTTATTTAACCATAACTTGAAAATGGAAATCTAATATGAATCAAGATGGAAAAAATAGAGTTTAAAAGAGAAATCAAGGCTTCTCCTGAAAAAGTTTGGGCTATACTGCTGGGTAAGGAAAGTTATCCACTGTGGACAACTGTTTTTGCTGAAGGCTCTACCGCAGAGACGGATTGGAAAAAAGGCAGTAAAGCCATATTTCTTGACGGAAAAGGTAATGGAATGGTATCGAGAATTGAAGAAAATATTCCGCACCAGTTCATTTCAATTAAGCACCTTGGCGAATTTAAAAATGGCAAAGAAGAATTAAACCAGGATTGGGGTGATGCTTACGAAAACTATACACTTGAAAATAACTCGGGCCAAACCCTGCTTACCATAAACCTGAATGTGAGTAGTGACTGGATTGACTATATGGAGAAAACATGGCCTGAAGCATTGAATAAAGTAGCAGAACTGGCTGAAGCCTAGTTAAAAAAAAAAGCCTTTCATTTCTGAAAGGCTTTTGGAAGTGGTGCCACCTGGATTCGAACCAGGGACACAAGGATTTTCAGTCCTTTGCTCTACCGACTGAGCTATGGCACCTCCCGTTTGGGATTGC